>JADMIO011609018.1_pt1 | contig 112009 bp, 96 predicted proteins | sample 8958161 | NCBI WGS metagenome assembly JADMIO01 (sample SAMN16585339, study PRJNA669376) | soil metagenome | isolation source: Crop rotation soil | place: USA: Cullars Rotation, Alabama | collected 2011
CCCGCCGTACTTCAATATTATATCGCATTTTGCGGAGGTAATAGCGAGGAGAAGATCATCCAGTTCTTATTGACCGCTTCTGAAGTAGGAAGCATTTTTAAAAAAGGCGCTACCATTTCCGCTGCGATGGGCGGTTGCCAGGCGGAGATAGGGGTGAGCAGTGCGATGGCCGCAGCAGCATTGACCGAATGCATGGGTGGCACGCAACGCCAGGCATTGATGGCGGCAGAGATAGCGATGGAACATCATCTCGGCATGACCTGCGATCCTATTGGCGGGCTGGTACAGATCCCCTGCATCGAAAGAAATACCATGGGCGCTATAAAAGCGATCACTGCAAGTCAATTGGCTTTACAAAGTTCCCCGGATTATGCCAAAGTAAGCCTGGACGGTGTGATAAAAACGATGTGGGATACCGCTCTCGATATGAACAGCAAGTATAAAGAAACCGCTGATGGGGGATTGGCGGTGAATGTGCCGCTGAGCCTTTCGGAATGCTGATAAAGGTTATAGGTTGTAAATGAGAGGCTGGTCTCGCTGGATGCCAACTTATTACTTAATACTTAATACTTATTACTTAATACTTATTACTTAATACTTATTACTTAATACTTATTACTCTTACTTACGACTCAAATACCATACTTCCTCTTAATATCCCTGTCCGTATCCCTTTCCTTGATGGTCTCACGCTTATCATAATTCTTTTTTCCTTTGCCCAGGCCGATCTCCATTTTAAAATAGCCCGATTCTGCCAGGAAGATCTTTAAGGGTATGATGGAATAGCCTTTCTCTTTTATTTTGCCCTCCAGTTTTTTTAATTCCCGTTTATTCAACAGCAGTTTTCGTTCCTGCATAGGCTCGTGGTTGCTGTAGGTGCCGAAGGCATATTCGGAGATGTGGAGGCTTTTTACAAACAACTCGCCATCGTGAAAGATGCAGTAGCTGTCGTTAAAGCTTGCCTTGCCCGCACGGAGTGATTTTATCTCTGTACCGCTCAGCACAAGCCCGGCAATATAATTTGCCTCGAAAAAATATTCATGATAGGCCTTCCGGTTACTGATCTCCATATGCTGAAAAAATAAATGCAGCAGGTACTTTTATCACTGCTGCATAAAATTACGTAATTAAAAAAGTTATCCCTTGAACAGTACCAATAAGGTTGCCAGTTTTTGTTTAAGGTCTTTGCGATGCACGATAAAATCCAAAAAGCCATGCTCCAGCAGGAATTCACTGCGCTGGAATCCTTCGGGCAGGTCTTTTTTGATGGTCTCTTTAATGACCCTTGGGCCCGCGAAGCCGATCAATGCTCCTGGTTCAGCACAGATCACATCACCCAGCATGGCGAAAGAAGCAGTGGTTCCACCGAAGGTAGGATCTGTGCACAGGGAGATATAAGGGATCTTCGCATCGCTGAGCTGTGACAGTTTGCCTGAGGTCTTTGCCAGTTGCATCAGCGAGAATGCGCTTTCCATCATCCTGGCGCCCCCGCTTTTATTAATGATCATAAAAGGAATGCGGTGCTCCATGCAGTAATCACAAGCCCTTGATATTTTTTCGCCCATCACGCTTCCCAGGCTTCCGCCGATGAATTCAAAATCCATGCAGGCGATCACAAGTTCGTTGCCATCCACTTTCCCATGAGCCACCGTGATGGAGTCATGGATATCCGTTTTGGCATAAGTTTCTTCCAGGCGCTTGCCATAAGGTTTCAGGTCAACAAAATGCAGGTAATCCTTTGACCTGATATTGGCATAAAGCTCTTTGTATTCGTTATTGTCGAAAAGTATCTCGAAATATTCTTCGCTGCCGATGCGGTGGTGATAATCACATTTGGCGCACACGAATTTGCTTTCGTGCAGCTCTGAAATGGTGCAGGTATATTTACAGGATGGGCACTTCGACCATAATCCTTCGGGCGCATCTTTTTTATCCTTGGTAGAAGTAAGAATGCCTTTCTTCATTCGTTTGAACCAGCTTGTCCTTCCTTCCCCTGCAAAGCCCTCATCGCCGGCAAGGCTGGCATCAAAGTCTTCTTCTTGTTTCATGCTTTATAAGTTGTGAGTTAAGTCAAAAGCTAAAAGGTAAAACCAAAAAATGCGGAAAGTCTGAACTTTTGGGTTTTCAATTTTCACTTTTGGCTTGATACTATGCTATCGTGATACTCTTATCCAAATATACGTCCTGTATAGTGTTCAATAATTCAACGCCATCCTTCATGGGTTTTTGAAAGGCCTTACGTCCGCTGATCAGTCCCATGCCACCGGCACGCTTGTTAACCACAGCGGTTGTTACTGCTTCTGCCAGGTCGGTAGCGCCCTTGCTCTCGCCGCCACTGTTGATCAATCCCACGCGGCCCATATAGCAGTTAGCTACCTGGTAACGGGTAAGGTCGATCGGGTGATCGGTGGTTAGTTTGGAATATACCAATGGAGATGTTTTACCATGCTTGGTAGCATTATACCCACCGTTATTACCCGGTAATTTCTGCTTGATGATATCTGCCTGTATGGTAACGCCCAGGTGATTGGCCTGGCCGGTAAGATCGGCAGCAGTATGATAATCCACCCCGTCCACTTTAAAGCCATTGTTGCGGAGATAGCACCAAAGTACAGTGGCCATGCCCAGCTCATGCGCCATTTCAAAGGCGGTAGCTACTTCCTGTATCTGTCGGGTACTTTCAGCGCTGCCAAAATAAATGGTGGCACCGATAGAAGTAGCGCCCATATTCCAGGCGTCCTTCACCTTACCGAACATGATCTGGTCGAACCTGTTGGGCAGGCCGAGGAATTCATTATGATTGATCTTGACCATCATCGGGATCTTATGGGCATATTTACGGCTCACGATCCCCAGTACGCCAAAGGTAGAAGCAACGGCATTGCAACCACCTTCAATGGCCAGCTTCACAATATTCTCCGGGTCAAAATAGATCGGGTTGGGTGCAAAAGAGGCGCCCCCGCTATGTTCAATTCCCTGGTCAACGGGAAGAATGGACACATATCCTGTACCGGCAAGCCGGCCGTTATTTAATATACTCTGAATACTCTTTAAGGTCTGGTTACTCCTGTTGCTTGCGCTCCAGATCTTATCCACGTGGTTGGGATCGGGAAGCGAGATATCATTTTTTGAAATGGTCTTACATTCATGATTTAATAAAGAATCGGCCTGGTCGCCCAATAATTCAGTAATTTTTTTATTCGCCATGTTAGTTTGTTTTGGGCAAAAATAATGTAAAAACTGGTAATGAGAAGGGGTACCGGGATTTCCTTAGAATGTCAGTTTGAAAGAGTTGCAAGCAGCTTACGAATAATAGCCTCAAGCTGCCCCCTTGTAGCTTTTCCCTTTTCGCTTTCACCGGATCAGGCCATGTGCAGACCATCGATAAGTTTCCTGAAATAACCGGGGGCCTGCAAAAGTCTGCTGCCATACCAGCTGAACATTTCTCCGTCGGCGAGACTTATTTTACAACCGGGTAGTGCTGCGCTCAATTCATCAATATGTTTTTGCTTAAAGGGGTAGGGCTCGGACGAAAGCAAAACCAGTTTGCAGTCGATGCCTTGCAGTTCAGAAATTGTTATTTCGGGGTACCTGCTGTTACCAGCAAAAACATTCTTCAACCCGCAGCGGCCCAGCATATCATTTATGAAGGTGTCGCCGCCAACGGTCATATAAGGTTTGCGCCAGATGAGGTAAGCGGTTCGGATAGGTTTGTGGTTTGTTGCCAGTTCATCGAATCGCCTGCTGATCTCTTCAGCCATTGATCCGGCTTCCTGCTGCCTGGCGGTAAGATTGCCGATATCCCTGATCATCAGCAAAGCATCTTCCAGGTTATTTACATCCGTTACCCAAACGGCATGGTCCTTTGCCAGTTGTTCCACCTGCTCCTTCACATTTTCTTCTTTATTGGCAATGATAAGGTCTGGTTGCAATTCTTTAATTGCGTTGATCTTTAAGGTTTTTGTGCCGCCTACCTTTGTTTTTTCCTTAAACCAGGTTGCGGGATGGATACAAAACTTGGTGATGCCGATAGTTTCCGTTTCAAGGCCCATGTCAAATAACAGCTCGGTTTGGGAGGGGACCAGGGAAATGATCCTTTTGGGGATAAAGCCAAGATCAGGTGTATTGCGCAGGATCATGCCCTAAAAATAAGAATAAGCTCAGTTAAGGGCATAAAAAAACTTCCGCAGCCCGTTGACGTATCAATTAACTGTGGAAGTCACTTTTTTAACCAACCAAGCACGGGTGGTTTTTTCAGGATCTGGCTCTGCTTTCTTAAGGGGGTTACCTTATTTAGCAGAAATACCTAATAATTTAATCCTGGTTTCAGTTGTTCTTCAATTTGCCATCATCGCTTTTTACAGCATAGGCAGGATATTGGTTTTTCTTCGGTTTTTCGCCATCATCGCTTTTTACGGCATAGGCTGGATATTGGTTCTTCTCGGTTTTTGTGCCATCATCGCTATTTGTAGCTAGGCTAGGATATTGGTTCGTTTCTTTGGTTTTTCGTCGGATAAGATCTTAAAACGAATTTTGGTCTTTATTCTAGGTATTGGTTTTTCAAATTAAAAAGAAGTTGACTGATATTGGATTGTTTGACGGTTCTTCACAAACATTGGATAAAATTGTCTTTTTAGGTTTTAATCAGGATTTTGGATAACGATTGATATTTAATCTCTATCAATCAACTTCTGACACAAAGATGCAACAGATTAACATTCCTTTATAGAGCGATATTGCTCTATTTTTAAACTACTGTATTTACTGTGGCGATAGTAGATATTCATAAAACCAAATAGAATTCTTACGAAAACCGGCATCGTAAATCTACGAAAAGCGGGGGCGGATATACTTATATAAAAAGTGCTGCATCTTTTAAAATGCAGCACTGTACTGGCTTTAAGCCAAAATCGTAGAAACACGAAGGGTTATTTCGACAAACTCTGTATAATATCGTATTTGGTCACGATATGGAAAGACCCGCTTTCATCCTTGCTTAAAACGGCCCCATTCTCCCGGGTAATAAATGTGCTTAGGCGCTCTACCGGGGTCTCAAATGCCACCATCGGGTATGCTTTTTCCATTACTGAACCAACGGTCTGTGCTTTTATATCCGGGTTATTGAGGATCTTATTGAAAAGGCCTCCTTCGGAAATGGCGCCAACATTGGCTCCTTCATCTATTACAGGGATATTCTCGATATCATATTTCTTCATTAACTCAATGGCTTCGGCAACGGTGGTTGACGTATTGATGTTGATCAGTTTTTGTGCGCCTCTTCCGCTCACCAGGTCTTTAAAGGTCTTTACGTCTAAAAATCCCCTCTCCATCATCCATTGGTCATTGTAGACTTTAGCCACATAGCGGCTGCCGTGGTCATGAAATATGCAAACCACCACATCATCTTTCTTCACCCTGGGTTTGCCATCAGCCCCTTTTGCCAGCTGCAATAATCCCTGCAGGCAACTGCCGGCGCTATAGCCGCAGAACATGCCTTCTTCCTTCGCAATGCGCCTCGCCATGATCGCACCGTCCTTGTCGGTCACTTTTACAAACTCATCGATCACGCTCATATCATAGTTATCGGGCACAAAGTCTTCACCAAAGCCTTCACTGATATAAGGATATACCTCTTTCTGATCCAGTTCGCCCGTTTCAAAATATTTTTTCAGGAGAGAGCCATAGCTATCAATAGCCCATACCTTGATGTTTGGATTTTTTTCTTTCAGGTATTTGCCGGTGCCTACAATAGTGCCACCGGTGCCGGTCGCCACAACAAGATGGGTAACCTTTCCTTCTGTTTGTTCCCAGATCTCCGGGCCGGTTTGCTCATAATGAGCAAGGCGGTTGGCAAGATTATCGTATTGGTTCACGTACCAGCTGTTCGGCACTTCTGTCGCCAGGCGCTTGCTTACGGAATAATAGCTGCGTGGATCTTCGGGCTCCACGTTGGTAGGACAAACGATAACTTCCGCACCAACGGCTTTTAAAATATCTGCTTTTTCTTTTGATTGCTTATCGGTAGTGGTGAAAATGCATTTGTATCCTTTCACGCAGGCTGCAAGCGCCAGCCCCATACCGGTATTGCCACTGGTGCCCTCAATGATGGTACCGCCGGGCTTGATCTTGCCTTCCTGCTCCGCTACTTCCAGCATCTTTAAAGCCATACGGTCTTTAATAGAATTGCCGGGGTTGAAATATTCAACTTTTGCAAGAACGGTACAGGGAAGTTGTTTCGTGATCTTATTGAGTTTGATAAGGGGCGTATTGCCGATCGTTTCAAGGATGCTGTTAAGCCACATAGTATAATCGTTATTTGCGGCAAAGGTAATAATTTGGATTGAGGGCAACGTTTTAGATGTAGGTAACGATTGTTTCTGAAAAAAGATACCTGCAACCTTTACTACTTATCCGGCGTCATATAAAACCATATAATACTATATGAAAAAACTGGTCTCATTGTTTTTCATTCTTTTCTGCATAACCAGTGTGAATGCTCAAACCAACACCATAATAAGTTCACCGGGAAATGATGACCTTTTAAATAAAGTGAACAGTGTTTTAATGAACAGCCCCGTTAATAGTAATGCCAGTCCGTATGCACTGGTAGCAGGCGGAAGCAAGGGTATCGGCTTTGCCATTGCCGAAGCATTGGCAAAACGTAAGTATAACCTGGTACTGATCGCCAGGCACTGGGATACCCTCAATATTGCTAAAAATAAACTGGAATCAACTTACGGCGTCCAGGTTGACGTGCTGTCCTATGATCTCAGTAAAGAAGCATCAGCAACAGAGATCGCAAAATGGTGTACTGAAAAGAATATACCGCTTAAAATGCTTTTCAATGTTGCCGGCCTGGGAGGTGATGACGATTACCTTTCATTGCCATTGGATAGCCTCAGGTATATGGTAAGATTAAATGTGGAGTCAGCCATGGCGCTAAGCCTTACCTTACTTCCTTTGCTTGAAAAAAATGCGCCTTCTTATATTTTAAATGTTGCCAGCATGGCCGGGCTTGGGCCGATCCCTTCAAAAAATGTGTATGCTGCTACCAAGGCTGCGGTAGTGTCTTTTACTTACTCATTACGGTACCAGTTAAAGCCCAGGCATATCAGTGTTAGCTGCCTGGCGCCCGGACCGGTTTATACAAAGCCATCTATAGAAGCAAGTACCAAAAGACAATTGGGTTGGTTTGGTGACCAATTGTCGGTTAGCCCAAAAAGAGTAGGGGAGATAACTGTTCGTAAAACACTAAAAGGGAGGCTGCTCATTGTACCGGGAACATTACCCAGGATCATGTCCGGCATATTACGGATCCTGCCTAAAAGATGGGTTACATATATATATGGAAAGGCGGGGGACAGGGCTAAGCGTAAGAAATAAACGGCTTAGAACATTTTCTACAACACAATTATTCCCACGTCTACTGTCGCTAAGATCATTCGTGGCGATCTTTACGCTATCAATATCCTGTTAAGAAGACTATCCAAACCACATGAAAACAGTTTCCATTTATCCGTGGAAAGACCGACAAACCTTTGAAGCGTTACAATCAGAGGCAAAGCACTGCTGAACATTGAGAACGACATTCGGCCCCGAAATTTTTTCGGGGCTTTTATTTACTCAATATCTCGAGGGCTTTTTTGAGCGCCTCATCAGAAACATTCAATGATTCATAAAAGCCTTCGTTCCGCCACAACTGGCGTGCGATGGTAGATTTGATGCGTTTGATAAGATCTTCTTTCTCTTTGGGTCCCGCTTTACTGAGATCAACAGAATCCTTTGCTGCGGCAATGACAAACATTTTCCAGTTGTCTTCCGAAAAAGAAAAACCTTTTACAAAATCTACCGGCTCTTTATAGGCCTTCAGCATGCCGATGTTTTGCAGGTAGAATTTATAGGCGAAGCTTCCAATGGTACCCTTGTTGTAGACCCTTACCGAGTTGGTGCTGAAACCGGCGGTATCGAGTGCGATAAAATAATCGGGGGTTATGCCGCCTCTTCCATAAACTATTTTGCCTGCTTTTGTTTTATATATTTTGGCCGTATCATTTTTTATGGAATCTGCGCTCTGTGTTTCGCCGTCGTGGTAACGGTTGCTGATCTCATCATAATACGCTTTCTGGCCGTTGGTATAAGGGCGCTGGATACTCCTGCCGATGGGCGTATAATACCGTGCAATAGTAAGGCGTAAAGCGCTTTTATCACTCAGGTCAAATTGCTCCTGCACCAGTCCTTTCCCGAATGACCTTCTGCCGATGATCGTTGCCCGGTCCCAGTCCTGCAATGCGCCGATGAGGATCTCGCTGGCGCTGGCCGTGCCTTCATCTGCCAAAAGAACCAGGGGGCCTGTTTCAAATTGCCCCTGCCGGCGGCAACGGTATTCTTTTTTGGGGACATGCTTGCCCTCCGTATAAGTGATCAGTTTATCGCCTTCTAAAAATTCATCAGCGATCTCAACGGCTTCATCAAGTATACCGCCCCCGTTTCCTCTAAGGTCGAGAACGAGTTTTTTCAGTCCTTTCTTTTTTAAAGCTTCCAGGGATTCCATGAACTCCCGGTAGGTTTGTGAAGAGAACTTATTCAAACGGATATAGCCGATCTCCGGCGTGATCATATAGCTTGCATCAACGCTGCTGATAGGAATGGCATCCCTGGTGATGGTTGTCTGTTTCTGCTCGCTGCCGCGTAAGAAACTAACGTTTAATTTTGTTCCGCGGTCTCCCCGCAATAATTTCCTGTAGTTCTCGGCATCCTCTTTTTTTCCTGCAACACTTATGTCTCCGATCTTCAGGAATTTATCTCCCGTTAATAAGCCAGCCTTGAAACCCGGCCCGTCTTTTAAAACATTGATGACGTTGAGGGTGTCGTCATATATATTGAACTCGATCCCGATGCCAAAGAATTTTCCAGCAAGGTCTTCATTCACCTGTTGCAACTCTTCAGCAGGTATGAATACCGAGTGGGGGTCCAGCTTATTCAGCATGGCTTGTATGGCGGTATCTGCCAGTGAATCCATCTTTATATCATCCACGTATTTATTTTGTATCAGGTCCATGACCTCCTGTACGGGCCTCCGTTTTTCTGTAAAAAAGAAGCTCCTGCCAGGCATACTGTCTCTCATTTTATAACCGAGGTACATACCGATGATCATGGTGATACTAAAAAGCAAGGGCAACCAAACCTGTATCTTTTTGTTATTCATTGTGCGAAGATAGGAAGAAGCTGCAAGGGGAAAACAGCTGCAGGGGATAAACCTTTTTCAATTTGAATTGCTTAAAAAGTGAAGGAAAATTTTAGAAAAGCCGCTTTTATTAATTTGCTTCTCCCTTGCAGCTTGTAACTTGCGGCCGTATGTTGAGCTTTGTACTCAAAATGAGTTAACTTCAATCCGTAATACCTGAAGATGCCGATCAAACTAATCGCAGACAGCGGTGCAACAAAAGCAGAATGGTGCCTGATAAACGGGAAATCTCCAAAGACCTGTTTTACCCAAGGGCTTAGTCCATATTTTCTTTCTGCGGATCAAATACAGGAGATCGTTGAAAAAGAAGTAAAGCCAAAACTTAAAAAAGCGGAACCCGACGAGGTACATTTTTATGGTACCGGCTGTGCCAATATTCAAAATGCCAGGCTGGTAAAAAAGGCGATCCAGAAAGTATTTAAAAACGCAACCGTAACTGTTGATCACGACCTGCTGGGAGCAGCCCGGGGATTATGCGGCAGCGAAAAGGGCATGGCCTGTAACCTGGGTACCGGCAGCTTTGCCTGCTATTATGATGGTCGCAAGATCGTAAAAACCAGTGCAGGACTTGGTTATGTACTGGGAGATGAAGGCAGCGGCGCTTATCTCGGAAAAAAAGTGATCCAATACTATCTCTACAATACCTTTGATGACGAGTTGCGCTATAAATTTGATGCAAAATATGCCACCGACAGGTCGGCCATCCTGGATAATGTTTATAAAAAGCCAATGGCTAACCGTTACCTGGCATCTTATGCCATCTTCCTGGCGGAGAACCGGGGCCATTATATGATCGAAAATATTATTGAAGACGGATTTAATGATTTCTTTTTTAACCATATTTACAAATACCGTGAAAGCTGGATAACGCCCATCCATTTTACCGGCAGTGTGGCTTACGGCTTCAGGGATATTTTAAAAGACCTGTGCAGTACCTATGAACTGCAACTGGGCAAAGTAATTAAAAAACCAATGGATGGATTGGTAAAATTTCATCGCTAGTGGCTTATGACATTTAAACGAATAACAGAATCAGAATCGGAATACAGGGACCTGGAAAAGATGCCCTTGTCTGAATTATTATTCAACATCAACAGGGAAGATAAAAAGGTTCCGGATGCCATTGAGAAAGTGATACCCCAGGTGGAGCAGCTGATATACGCCATCGTAGATAAAATGCTGATGGGCGGGCGGCTCTTTTATATTGGTGCGGGAACCAGTGGCCGGCTCGGTATCGTGGATGCCAGCGAATGCCCGCCTTCTTTCGGTGTGCCGCATGGGCTGGTCATCGGCATCATCGCCGGTGGCAACAAGGCCATTATCGAGGCCGTTGAGTTTGCCGAAGATGATGTGGAGCAGGGCTGGATCGACCTTAAGGCGCACGACGTTAATGATAAGGATGTAGTGGTAGGAATAGCGGCCAGCGGAACAACACCCTATGTGATCAGCGCCCTAAAAAAATGCAGGGAAGCCAATATTGTTACGGGCAGCATCTGCTGTAATCCCGATGCTCCCCTGAGTGAGGCGTCGGATCATCCTATCGAAGTGATCGTAGGTCCCGAATTCGTAACGGGCAGTACCAGGATGAAAAGCGGTACGGCACAAAAGCTGGTCCTCAATATGATCTCCACCACGGTAATGATCCAGCTGGGAAGGGTGGAGGATAATAAAATGGTGAATATGCAGCTTACCAACGATAAACTGATCGACCGGGGCGTAAAAATGGTAATGGAAAAGACACGGTCAGCCGACTACGAGGCAGCAAGGGAATTGCTCCTGAAAACGGGTAGTGTAAAAAAGGCCATCGAGAGCCACCGCTCATAAAATATTCTTGGAGTCTTTATGCAATTTTATTAATTTACATATCTCATTACGTAAATTAAAACTCCTCTTATGAATATTAGATTTTTACTCTCCACAACACTTATCGCAACAAGCTTCAGTTCCCTCGCACAGGATGCCGGAAGAACCTATGCTATTACCGGCGATGGTAATGGTGATTTTATGTGGATGAATATCCGCAAGGTCGATATCTCATCCGGTAAGATCGTGCAGGACGTTTACCAGAGGAACAAAACAGCTTATGTATTAATGGACGCCGATAGCCGTACCGCCGTAACAGGACAGGCTGTCCAGGAACGCCCAACCGAATCGATGGTTGCCGCCGCGGCATACGACAAGAATCATGAGAAATTATTCTTCACGCCCATGCGCATCGGAGAATTGCGCTGGCTCGACCTGGGTGCAAAAGGAGATGCTCAAAAATATTATACCGTGAAGTCGGCAATGCTCAATTCAAATGAAGCATTAAAGGATGAAGCCAATCATTTTACCCGCATGGTAATTGCTGCTGACGGCAATGGTTATGCCGTAAGCAATGACGCCAACCGCCTGATCAGGTTCACAACAGGTAAGAAAGTTACAATAACCGACCTGGGAAACCTGGTTGACGACGAATCTAATAAAGGCGTTTCTATCCACAATAAATGCTCCAGCTGGGGTGGTGATATGATCGCTGATGCCTATAATAAATTATACATCATTTCGGCTAACCACAATGTTTTTGTTGTAGACCTGGATACCAGGGTTGCCAAGCACCTTGGTGCGATCACTGGTCTGCCCGGTGGCTATACCACCAATGGAGCGGCCGTAGATAATGACGGGGCGATCGTTGTTGCCAGCGCCAATATGTTCGCCGGCTATTACAAATTCAAGCTTAATGACCTGGCTGCGGTTAAGATGGAAGGATCTGATATGGTGTACAATGCTTCTGATCTTGCCAATGGTAATTTATTATTACAAAAAGAAGCAGACGCTGCAAAGAATTTTGGTGCAGCCGATTTCAAAGCCGTGGTACCTGTAATAACGCCGGAGGCGCATATCTATCCTAACCCGGTAACCGCAAGAGAATTTAAGGTGTTCTTCGACGGCCAGCAGGCAGGAAAATATAATGTCGTGATCACCGATCTTTCAGGTAAGCCGGTTCAGAATAATGTCGTTAACGTTTCTTCAAAAACACAGGTTGAGACCGTAGCACTCAACGCCAAACTTGCCAAAGGTATGTACATGGTAAAAGTTACTGATGGATCTAATAAATTCATTTTTACAGAAAGGATCGTAGTACAATAAAGATACTGGGTTAATAAGTCAGGCCGCACCTTGGTGCGGCCTTTTTATTGCCGTCAAAAAATCCTTGGCCGGTTTCACTCTTTTGTCTGAAATTTGTGGCGAACACGGGAAAAACAATCCTTTGCGCCATTAGCCTTGCAGAACATAGAACCATATTATAACTGGCGGCACCTGTATACAGCCGAAGAGGACAAGCTTTCACCTTTTTACGGAAGGACCTATAGCGAATTTGAATTCTCCCAAACGGTTTACAATTATTATATCCACCCGCAGTGGGATGAATTCGGTTCCCGGACACTCTACATGAAGATATTGTTCGCCGATTATGAGCAGGGCTACGTGATCATTGAACTGTTGGGCGAATGGAATGATGCCATTGAGAATGATATCATGACTCTGAGAAGGGATGTTACAGATATACTGTTCAGCAAGGGCATCAGCAAATTCATCCTCATCGCTGAAAATGTATTGAACTTTCACAGCAGCGACGATAGTTATTACGAAGAATGGAGAGAGCAGGTGGCAGATGAAGGCGGATGGGTGATGATCATTGATATGCCCTCTCAAAGTCAATATGATTTCAGGCAGGCGAGACTCACCAATTATATCGGGCTGATAGATTTCCCTCAATGGCGCACGCTGAAGCCCGAAGTTATCTTTGAGCAGGTAGACAATATGGTGATGAGAAGACTGGAGTGATCCCAGCAGTCATCCCTGCCAGGCCGCAGTTTGATACCTATACTTCTTTCAACTTCCGTGTATTTTCCCGTATCCCGCATCCCTGCGCCGTTATCTTTAATTCGTATTTTTAGCGTTCCTGCTGTATTTTTGTATTCCAATTCAAACTCTAACTCTTTCAATATGACCTGGAAACATTTTTTCACTTCCTCAATTGGTAAGAAAATAATAATGGGCCTCACAGGTCTTTTCTTGATCAGTTTCCTGGTCGTGCACTGCTTCATAAATTCCATGATATTCTTTAATGACGGGGGACAGACGTTCAATCACTGGGGACATTTTATGGGCAGTAACCTCATCGTGAGAACGATGGAGATCGGCCTCTTTGTCGGCCTGTTGATCCATATCATTCAAGGGTTGGTATTATGGGCTCAGAACCGTGCGGCCAGGCCTGTAAAATATGTGAAGTACGACCAGTCGGGCAGCAGCACCTGGTACAGCAGGAGCATGGGTTTATTGGGCACACTGATCCTCCTTTTCCTTGTCCTTCACCTGTATCATTTCTGGGTGCCTTCGAGGTTTGGCGGCATGGCAGATGTACATGTATTAAAAACCACCAGCCTGGCGGAATATCATAACGAAGAAGTGCATAACCTCTATAATGAAATGCTGGTTGTCTTTCAAAACCTCTCGGTGGTGGTCATTTATGTACTGGGCGTGATCTCCCTTTGCTGGCATCTCGTTCATGGCTTTCAAAGTGCCTTTCAAACCCTTGGTATCAATCATAAAAAATATACGCCCCTTATCAAAGGCTTTGGGATAGTGTTCTCAGTAATTATTTGTTTGCTGTTCGCCTTAATGCCAATATCCATTTATATGGGTTGGATCGGGGAGCAGGTGAACGATAGTATTCTTATTCATTAATACTCGTCTGATAAAAAAAATAACATGGAGTTAAATGCTAAGATCCCGCAGGGAGAAATGGACAAAAAATGGTCGGATTACAAAGGCCATGTTAAGCTGGTCAATCCTGCCAATAAGCGTAAGCTGGAAGTTATTGTTGTAGGCACGGGCCTCGCCGGTGCTTCTGCCGCCGCTTCTTTAGGCGAGATGGGATATAAGGTTAAAGCATTTTGTTTCCAGGACAGTCCACGCCGTGCACATAGTATTGCTGCGCAGGGCGGGATCAACGCCGCGAAAAATTACCAGAATGATGGCGACTCTGTTTTCAGGTTATTCTATGATACGGTTAAGGGTGGCGACTATCGTGCAAGGGAAGGAAATGTTCATCGCCTTGCTGAAGTCAGCGCAGCGATCATCGACCAGTGCGTAGCACAGGGCGTTCCTTTTGCCAGAGAATACGGTGGCTTATTGAGCAACCGGAGCTTTGGGGGAACACAGGTGCAGCGTACTTTCTATGCGGCGGGCCAAACCGGGCAACAATTATTACTGGGCGCCTACAGCGCTTTGGAAAGACAGGTTGCGCTTGGTAACGTGGATATGTACAACCGTCATGAAATGCTTGACGTTGTAAAGATAGATGGCAAAGCAAGAGGAATAATTGCGAGAGACCTTATTACAGGAAAACTGGAACGGCATTTTGGACATGCAGTGCTCCTGTGCACAGGCGGCTATGGTAATGTATTTTACTTAAGCACCAATGCAATGGGCAGCAATGTTACAGCAATATGGAAGGCACACAAGAATGGCGCATTATTCGGCAACCCCTGCTTTACGCAAATACATCCAACCTGCATACCGGTCAGTGGCGAATATCAAAGCAAGCTTACACTGATGAGTGAAAGTCTGCGCAATGATGGAAGGATATGGGTGCCAAAGAAAAAAGATGATAACAGGAAAGCTGTTGATATACCGGAAGAAGAAAGGGATTATTACCTGGAGAGAAGATACCCGGCTTTTGGAAACCTCGTGCCCCGTGATGTGGCATCAAGAGCAGCAAAAGAAAGATGTGATGAAGGCTATGGGGTGGGAACAACAAAGCTTGCTGTTTACCTCGATTTCAAAGACGCTATTGTTCGCTATGGAAAGATCGAAGCGGGTAAAACGGGCAACGAGGAAGCGCAGGATCATACGATCGTTGCATTGGGAAAGAAAGTAGTGGAAGAAAAATATGGTAATCTTTTCGAAATGTATGAAAAGATCACCGGTGAAAATCCTTATGAAATGCCGATGCGCATTTATCCAGCCGTGCATTACACCATGGGCGGACTCTGGGTGGACTATGAATTGCAGACAACAGTTCCCGGCTTATACGCATTGGGCGAAGCCAATTTCAGCGACCACGGTGCCAACAGGCTTGGTGCAAGCGCACTGATGCAGGGATTGGCGGATGGGTATTTTGTCATTCCATATACGCTGGGTAATTACCTGGCGGATGATATACGCACCGCGGCGATCCCGGTAAGTCACCCGGCTTTTGAAGAAACTGAAAAAGCGGTGAGCGACAGGATAAATAAATTGATGGGCATCAAAGGTTCGCAGAGTGTAGAAAGTTTTCACAAGCGCCTGGGTAAGATCATGTGGGATAAATGCGGCATGGCCCGGAATGCAAAGGGGTTACAGGAAGCGATCACCGAGATCCAGCAATTGAAAAAGGAGTTTTGGTCGGATGTAAAAATACCCGGAGAGATCAATGAGATGAACCCTGAATTAGACAAAGCCGGCAGGGTAGCGGATTTCATCGAGCTGGGCGAACTGATGTGCAGGGATGCGCTGAACCGGAACGAAAGCTGTGGCGGTCATTTCAGGGAAGAATCGCAAACCGAAGATGGCGAGGCAAAGCGTGATGATGATAACTATAGTTTTGTGGCTGCCTGGGAATATAAGCAGGACAGTGAATGGCAATTGAATAAAGAACCGCTGAACTTCGAGATCGTAAAACCAACGCAGCGTTCATACAAGTAAAATGAAAGTAAGCGGATTCACTTTTGTAAAGAATGCGGTGAAATATGGATACCCGGTAACAGCGTCAATAAGATCTGTTCTGCCGATGGTTGATGAGATGATCGTGAGCCTGGGTGATTCGGAAGATGAAACGGAAAAACTGATCGCGTCGATCGGTTCCGACAAAATAAAGATCATTCATTCCGTGTGGGACAATAGCTTGCGTGAAGGAGGACAGGTTTTGGCAGTGGAGACCAATAAGGCCATGGATGCTACAGCCACTGACAGCGACTGGCTCTTTTACATACAGGCAGATGAAGTAGTGCACGAACAATACCATCGCAGCATTCTTGACGCGATGCAAAAATATGCGGCTGATAAAAGGGTAGAAGGACTGTTGTTCAACTATCACCATTTTTACGGCAGCTATAAGTTCATCGGGGATGGCCGGCGATGGTACAGCAAGGAGATCCGCGTGATCAGGAATGATAAGGACATTCGCAGCTACCGCGATGCGCAGGGCTTCAGGTGGAAGGATAACAGGAAACTCCGGGTAAAGCTAATCGACGCCTATATTTATCATTATGGCTGGGTTAAAAATCCTTTGACGATGTTTGACAAGTGGAAGGATTTTTATAAGCTGTGGATCGGTGAAGATGGATACAAGGAATGGGCAGAAGTGCAGGAAAAGAAAACGAGCCAGTTCGACTATTCGGACATCGACTCGGTGACGTCTTTTCAAGGAACACATCCTGCAGTGATGGATGAGCTGGTAAAAAAAGAAGATTGGGCATTTGATATCGATACCCGGCAGAAGAAATTCAAGAACGTAAAGCACAGGGCATTATATTTTTTATGGAAGCAGTTTGGATGGCGGCCGTTTGAGTATAGTAATTATAAACGTATTTAAGTACTATGGAACATTACAGCATGAACCTCACACTAAAAGTGTGGCGACAGAAGAACAGCCGTGCAAACGGAAATTTTGATACCTACCAGGTAAAGGATATTTCTTCGGAGATGTCTTTCCTGGAGATGTTCGATGTATTGAACGAACAGCTGATCAGGGAAGGGAAAGATCCTATAGCTTTCGACCACGACTGCCGTGAGGGGATTTGTGGCACCTGTAGCATGTATATTAACGGCAGGGCCCATGGCCCCTGGCTCAAGAATACCACCTGCCAGCTGCATATGCGTGCGTTCAAAGACGGGGATACCATTGTTGTAGAACCCTGGCGCAGTAAAGCTTTCCCGGTTATTAAAGACCTGATGGTCAGCCGTGATGCATTTGACAGGATCATACAGGCGGGAGGTTATATATCTGTAAATACCGGCAATGCGGTGGATGCCAACGCTATCCCAATAGACAAGAAAGATGCCGATAAGGCCTTCGATGCAGCGGCTTGCATCGGTTGCGGAGCCTGTGTAGCTGCCTGTAAGAACAGCAGCGCAATGTTATTTGTAAGTGCAAAGGTTTCCCAGTTGGCCTTGTTGCCACAGGGTGTACCTGAGCGGGAATCAAGGGTGCTCAACATGGTTGCGCAAATGGATAAGGAAGGATTTGGCAATTGCACCAACACCTATGCCTGCGAGGCCCAATGCCCCAAAGGAATATCTGTTTCCAATATAGCCCGGATGAACAGGGAATATTTAAAGGCCGGCCTTAGCAACGAGGAATAAAACAACCCTATCGCTGGATCAGTATTTTCTGGTTAAAGTATCCGTCATCAAGCTTTAGCTGTACAATATAGAATCCCTTTTGTAATTGCGGAAGTGGAACAATGCCTGTTCCCGAAAAGCCATTTAGCTTTCTTTGGAAAATGATCTTGCCTTCTGCAGAAAAGAAACTGATCTGCTCAACAGGCCTTGCTGAAATGATATTGATATGATCCTCTTTCAGCAGGGTAGGATAGATCCTTATACCGGTTTTATCCTTGTTATCCAGCGATAATATATTTGAATATACGACCGAGCCATCCTTGTTATTGGTTTTTATCCGGTAATAGAGCCTGGTAAATGCCGTGATGAAATGCTGGAGCGTATAATTGTTTTCTAAAACATTGTTGTTGGCATTTATCTTCCCCGCACTCAGGAAATTCGTGCCATCACTGCTGTATTCAACATCGTAATATTTGAGGTCCTGCTCGTTTACGGTTTTCCATTTTAATTCATTGTATCCTGTAAAGGCTTTAGCGGAAAACTGAAGCAGCGTCATGGGTACCGGCCCGGCGGTATTGGTCGTTACCTTATATAATCCACCGGGCAAGGTAACAGCATACAGGTTGCCTAACTCGTCCTCGCCAAAACCTACAATAGAGCCTGGCACATTTGCTCCACTGGATTGGGTGAACACATCCCAGTTCGAGCCATTTTGCTTTATTTTAAAGACCCTGCCCGACACATAATCGGCGCAGAAATAATATCCATACATGGCACCGTATTGCGCAGCGCGGTAAACATAGCCTCCCGTGATACAATACCCGCCGGACGCATTATGTCCATAGGCATAGATAGGGGATGTATAACTGGAAAGTGGCTGGCATCCGGATGTATTGTAGTCGTCTAAGCCTTCATAACAGCGCCAGCCATAATTGGTTCCTGTCGCTGCCGCCGCATAGGTCCGCCTGTTCACTTCCTCCCATAGTCCTTGTCCTACATCACCGATCCATATATCATTATTCGCACGATCGAAGCTCCAGCGAAATGGATTACGAAGGCCCATGGCAAAGACTTCGTCTCTTACATTTGGATCATTCACATAAGGATTACTGGATGGGATGGCATAATAAGGCGGGGTATTGAAATCATCAACATTGATGCGGATCATCTTACCCAAAAGGGAATTCCCGTTCTGCGAATTGTTGTTGGGATCACCCGTTCCTCCGCCATCACCGGTGGAAAGATACAGGTAGCCATCGGGGCCGAAATTCAGTTTGCCACCGTTATGATTCGATTGCCCAGGATGCGGGATGGTAAGTAACACCGTGCCTGTATTTTCATCTGCCGCATCGGGATCTCCGGCCTGGGTACGAAAACGTGTCAATCGTAAGCTGCCGTTACTGGTGGTGTAAAAAATAAAGAAATACCTGTTATTGACGAAGTTGGGATGAAAGGCGATGCTAAGCAGCCCTCTCTCTCCATCAGTGGTCGTGCTGTCGGGGATATCCAGGAAATAATTAGGCAGTAGTACGCCGCCTGAGAATATCCTCACCCTACCGGCACGCTCCACGATAAAAAGCCTGTTGCTGCCGTCGCCCGCATTTACTATATCCATAGGAGAAGTAAGTGCGCTGGTTTGCTGCACAAAGATGAGGTTGGGTTGCGCAATTGATTTTGCTGCAGGAAAAAATGATACCGCGATAAGGAGCAGCACGGGTGTCACAACGGATTTATTTAATTTCATAGTAAGATATGCTTTGGTCAGCTAAGATATAATGCTTGCATTGATTAATTCCTGTCATATGGTGCCCCTGGCTCCTTACTGGCGAACCAGTACTTTTTCATTGATGTATTCGTCTTTCAGTTTAACCCTCACAAAATAAAAACCCTTTTGCAAATTTGGCAAGGGCATATTTATAGTGCCCGAAGCACTATTCAATTTGCTTTCAAAAACGCTTTTTCCTTCTGAAGAAAAAAAGATCACTTCTTCTACCGGCTTTTCGGAAACGATATTGAGCTGGTGCCCCGTGATCAGGGTCGGATAGATCTTGACGTAGCTTTTGTCTTTATTTTCAAGGGATATAATATTGGAATAGCTTGAGCTGCCATCCTTATTAACTATTTTTATCCTGTAGAACAGCTTGGTAAAGGTAGCGATAGTATGCTGGTAAATATAATTATTTTCAGAGGGGTTATTTATCGCAGCCACTATCCCCACGGGATCATAGTTAGTTCCGTCGCTGCTGTACTCAACCACATAATGCGCAAGGTTTTGCTCGTTGGTTGTTTTCCATCTCAATTCGTTGAAGCCCGTAAATGCCTTCCCGGTGAATTGTAAAAAATTTGCAGCCAGGGTTCCACCGCTGTTAGTGGTAACCTTATACAAGGTGCCGCCATAGGAGATGGCGTATAAAGCTGCCCCATTTTCTGACTCACCAAAGCCAACGATCTGCGACGGTGTACCGGTTTGCACGGAACTTGTCCAGCCGCCCGAGCCATTTGGTTTTATCATCCATGTTTTTGCGTTGATGAAATCTGCGCAAAAATAATAGCCGTGCATCGCGGCGTATTCAGTGCCGCGGTATACATAGCCACCGGTTATAGAATGGCCACCGTTTGCACTATGATCGTAGGTGAAAATGGGAAACACATAATTGCCTGATGGTCCGCAACCGGAACTGTTATAACTCGCATTGCCCTCATAGCATCGCCAGCCATAATTGATTCCCCCTGAGCTGGCAAATGTCCTCCGGTTAACCTCTTCCCAGTTACCTTCTCCAACATCAGCCAGCCACACGTCTCCGGTAGACCTGTCAAAGCTCCAGCGCCAGGGATTGCGCAGCCCGATCGCAAAGATCTCGTCTCTTACATTAGGATCCCCGATATAGGGATTGCCTGCGGGGATCGTATAGTATGGTGGCGTTGTAAAATTGTCAACATTGATACGTACCATTTTACCCCAAAGCAGGTTGCCGTTTTGAGCATGGTTGTCTGGGTCCTGCCCCTGGCTGCCATCCCCCAATCCAAAATACAGGTTGCCATCCGGGCCGAAATTTAATTTTCCGCCGTTGTGCAGGCTGCTGGTCTCCTGGTTGATCGTCATGATCAATTGCCCGGTATTGGTATTGATGGGTGTATTGGAGGTGGGATTGGTGGATTGGTATCTCCTGACGGCAACATTTAAATTGACATCGATATAATAGGTGAAGACATAACCGTTGTTCACATAGTTCGGGTGAAAGGCAATGCTGAGCAAGCCGTACTCACTTCCGGAGCCCGTTACCCCGCTCACATCAAGAAAATTACCGGCTACCAATGTTCCGTTCTGAACAATGCGCACCTGTCCTCCTTTGCATGCAATGAAGAGACGGTTAGTACCATCATTTGCATTTACCACGTCAACAGGAGTTGTTAGTCCCGATGATATGATCGGCGTGTAAATCAGGTTGGGAGGGGCTTGCGAAAGAACGGGGTTAATAACTAAAAATGGTATTATGGTGATGAGCATCCGGAATACCGACGGATTTTTTTTGCTTTTGTAAAATGTAATCATGATAAAAATGTTTTATCAGGATATTGGCTCAATGTCACCTTAAACACAAATACAATGCCAGATGAATTTATAATATCATATGATCAGCTGTCAAATGCATTCCTGTTATTCATCGGCAACACATACAATTTAAAAGAAAAAATCCGCTGAGGCCCTGCGTTTAATCACAAAGAATCAACAATAAATTATTTAGGGACAGCATCTTAGTTGTTTTGGTTGTCTTGTACAATAATCATTAATTTTAGCGTTACTAATCCCAAAAAAGCTTGAAGCAAAAAAGGATATACACATTCCTGCTTTTGATTTTCCTGGCGCAGTTTCTCAATGCCCAGATCAGTTCCCCGGCACTTTCAAACCTGCGCAAGAAATATATTAGTGTAAAAAATTCCTCAACCCGGCTTGATTCAATGAGCATCGTTCCCGGCTCTGTGAATATTGATGGAATCCTTCCTTTTACTTATAAGATCGATGAAGTAAATGCAACCCTCACCTGGATCGGAAAGCCTTTACAGGACTCTGTAATGGTCACGTACCGCGTATTTCCGTACCGGCTTAATGCAGTGGCTCGTCATTTTAATTACGACAGTATCCGGTACAATTTTATCAGCAGCAATCCCTTTACATTCAAATACGGGAGCAGGCAAACCAATCCCCTGGTTGATTTTGGGAACATAAAATCTGAAGGAAGTTTTGGCCGGGGTATTTCATTCGGCAATAGCCAGGATGCCGTGGTCAGTTCCAGCCTTAATCTGCAATTGAACGGCTTTATTGGCGACAGCCTTGAATTGACAGCAGCGATCACCGACAACAATATTCCCGTTCAGCCCGAGGGAAATACCCAGGACCTGCGGGATTTTGACCGGATCTTCCTGCAGGTAAAGAAAAAAGGATGGCAGGCAAATTTTGGCGATATCGATATACGGCAAAGCAGGAATTATTTTCTCAATTTTTATAAACGCCTGCAGGGCGTTTCTTTTATTACCGATAACAAACTGAGCAAGCATATTTCCAATTCCCTGTTGTTAAGCGGCGCCATTGCAAAGGGAAAATTTACCAGGAACATCCTCCAGCCGGCGGAAGGCAACCAGGGGCCTTATCGCCTTCAAAGCGCCAATGGTGAATTATATTTTGTAGTACTGGCCGGAACCGAAAGGGTGTTCATGGATGGAGAACTGCTGCAGCGGGGAGAAGACCAGGACTACGTGATCAATTACAATACAGCCGAACTTACTTTTACACAAAAGCGACTGGTCACAAAAGATAAAAGGATACAGGTGGAGTTTGAATATGCCGACAGGAATTTTTTGAATTCGCAGATATACGCCAACGACGAGTTGAATTTCAGTAACAAATTCTTTTTAAGTGTTGGCTTTTATAATAATGCGGATGCAAAGAATTCTGCCATCAACCAGGTACTGGATACGAAGCAAAAGCAATTCCTTGCCGATATCGGTGACGGGGTAGACACGGCCTATTATGTAAATGCAGTAAGGGATACGCTTTCACCGGGCAAGATCCTGTACAAAAAGATAGATACACTTTACAATACCAATGTGCACGATTCTATCTTTGTTTATTCTACTGATCCCAATGACCTGCTGTATAGCCTGAGCTTTACTTACCTGGGACCCGGTAAGGGTAACTATACACCATTGCAGAACGCGGTAAATGGTAAGGTGTTTGGCTGGGTTCAACCCGATGCCAATAACGTGAAGCGGGGCGATTGGGCTCCCGTGATCCTGCTGATCTCACCCAAAAAACAGCAAATGATAACGATCGGTGGTGAATATATTTTCTCTGCACGCACAAAGGTCAAAGCAGAAGTGGCGATGAGTAAATACGATGTGAACCTTTTTTCCAGGAAAGACAAGGCCAACGATAAAGGGTTCGCCACGAAACTGCAGTTCCAGAATAGTGACACAAAACTTTACTTATTGAACAGGCCAATGCTTTTGCAAACAAACCTGGGGTATGAATTTGTACAGCAGCGATTCAAGCCGATCGAGCGGCTAAGGAATATTGAATTCCTTCGCGACTGGAGTCTTCCCTATGATATTCCCTCCGCGGACGAGCATTTGGCAAATGCGGCATTAAAGCTTGCTGATAATAAAGGAAATTATCTTCGGTACGAGGTGACAAGCTATACCAGGAGTGATAAATACAACGGCTTACGCCAGTTACTGGATGACTATACCATGGTAAAAGGCTGGAAGCTGAATACACAGGTCAGCCTCACCAGCACTAACAGCCCGCTTCAAAAAGGAGCATTCTTCCGGCCAACGATCGAGATCAGCAAAGAGCTGAGCGCTTTCAGAAGGATGCAGGCAGGTATAAAGTATAACAGTGAGCACAATAAACTCAGGGATAGATCAACGGATACGCTAACCGCATTCAGCTTTGCTTTTAATGTTTGGCAGGTCTACCTGAAATCGAATCCTGAAAAATTGAACCGTTGGGGCATTTCCTATTTTCACAGGAATGATCTGCTGCCGGTTCAAACAAGGCTGGTGCAGGCCGACCGGAGCAATAACTATAATGTGTTCACCGAACTCCTGAAGAATGACCGGCACCAGTTCCGGCTGAACCTCACTTACCGGAGATTACATATTTCCAATGCAGGCATCAGCAAGCAAAAGCCAGATGAAAGTTTATTGGGAAGGGTGGAATATTATGTGAATGAATGGAAAGGATTTCTTGCGGGGAATATTTTATATGAGCTCGGCTCGGGGCAGGAGCAAAAACGGGAATACACTTATATCGAGGTGCCGGCAGGGCAGGGAGAATATACCTGGATAGATTATAACAGTAACGGCATTCCTGAACTGAACGAATTCGAGATCGCCATTTTCCAGGATCAAAAAAAGTACATCAGGGTGTTTACGCCAAGCAACCAGTATGTAAAGGCAAATTATGTGCAGTTCAACTACAGCTTTACGCTGAGTCCTAAAATGATCATCAGGTCTCCTAACTCAAACAGTTTTAAAAAATTATTGTCGAGATCAAGCACCAGTTCTGCTCTCCAGGTCAGTAAAAAAGATATTTCTACCGGGTCTTTCCAGTTCAATCCTTTTTCCAATAAGCTGGTAGACACAACGCTGATCTCGCTGAATTCTTTTTTTTCCAACACACTGTATTTTAACCGCAGTAATGTGAAGTGGGGTTTCGACATCACGCACAGTGTTAGTAATGGCAAATCCCTCTTGTCTTATGGATTTGAAAGCCGCAAACTCCGGAATCTTGTTGGAAAGGCCAGGTGGAATTTGAACAGGAGTTTCACCAGTTCTCTCAGTTATAAACAGATCAGGAACGTGTTGAATACAAATGGTCCTAAATTCAATAACCGCAATTACCGTGTTCTGCAAAATATCATTGAGCCTTCCGTATCCTATGTGCACAAATCAAATTTCAGGATGAGCCTTACGTATTCCTACGGTCGGAAAAGGAATGAGATCGATTCCCTCGAATCGGCGATCAACCACCTGCTCACCGCCGACCTGCGTTACAATATCCTTTCCAGCAGCACGCTCAATGCCCGTGTATCGCTTAACCAGATCGAATTCAGGGGATACCCCGGTGCAGCCAATACGACCGTAGGTTATATCCTGCTTGATGGATTATTGCCGGGAAGGAATTATTTATGGAACCTTGAATTTACCAAGCGCCTTGCGGGGAATATCGAGATGAGTGTGCAGTATGAAGGACGTAAGCCGGGAACTTCAAGGACGGTTCATGTGGGCCGGGCATCCATCCGTGCGATCTTTTAAATAAAAAGGGCAGCTTACGCTGCCCTGGAATATCTTTTAAACAGGTCATCAACTAAACCATCCGCCTTTTTTTAAGCTGCGCACGCCTTCACCGATCTTAAAACCGTTATTGTACACTTCAATTTTATAGTCGCCTGTCAGGAAACTTGTCGTCTGTTTCCAGTCGATGCTTAATGTTTGACGCTGTCCCTGGGTATAGACCACGTCAACCTTCTGGGTATAGAATTTTTCAATGCCGTCCCTTGTACTGAATTTCCCTGAGCCCATTGTTGCTTCTGTGAGGGGAGTGCCATCGGGCGCTGTTATACATACATAGATATTTTTACGGCCGGATTGTGCTACCCGGTTCTCGTCGAGGTCGAAAGAGATACGAAGCTTGTCCACCCTTTTTGCAGTGGTCGTTTCTTTCTCTTTCCCGTTCTTTTCATTGATCGCAAGAATAGAAAAATTGGAAGCATGCAGGGTAGAGGCCACATCAATCACTTCTTCCTTCTCTTTTATTACCGAGGTAACAGAATCAAAATCCTTTTGCACCTTATCACGCTGCTGTGTGGCAATATTTTTTTCCTGGGTTAGAATGATCTTTTCACCCTGTAGCGTTTCCACCTGGGTTTTGTAGCCAACAATATCTTCATTCAGTGAAGCGATGAGGGTCCTCGCCTGCGAAAGCTCTGCTTCTGTAGCACCCACCTTTGATAACAACTGCTGTATCCTGATCCTTTTCTGTGCAATGTCACGGCCCTGTTTCGAAATCACACTATCCTTGCTGTGCGCCATATTTGCGCTGCTCGTTTTGATCATATCATAGCGCATGGTAGCATCCTCAAGCTCTTTTTGCAATTCATCCCTTTGTGAAGAGGTATTGGAAATGATCGTATCTTTTTGCAGGATGGTCTCTTTTGTTTTATTCTTATCCCAGATGATGTATGCCCAGGTGCCTAAAAGCGCAATGATCAGCCCGGCTGTTAAAACATTACGCCAGTTCTTTTGGGGAGATGGAACCACCGGCTGGCTTATCTTTTCACTGCTGGGAAAATTTTCGAATGTCATACTGGGCAAATTTACTTGAACGACGGGAGCAATTAGGTAAATGTATAATGTTTCCGATAGCCTATCCTAAAAATTATGCCAAAGATAAGCATAGCAGCTTAGAACGCCTTTATGAGCGGGGTTATTGCCGTGTTAAAAAACTTTTTATTTTAAGCCATATCTTTGGATCATGAGCGCAGAAAAAATTATTAGCGACTGGAAAAAAGGAAGTTATAAAAGCATCTACTGGCTGGAAGGGGAGGAAGATTTTTACATAGATATGGTGATGCAGCATGCCGAGCACCATATACTTGATGAGGCGCAGGCGGGGTTCAACCTGACGGTATTTTACGGCAAGGATGCCGATTGGGCGAGCGTGGTAAATGCCTGCATGCGATACCCAATGTTCTCCGATCGACAGGTGGTGCTGCTGAAAGAAGCGCAGCAGATGAAAGATATTGAGAAACTGGAAAGCTATGTGGAGAGCCCACTTAGTTCCACCATTTTTGTTGCGGGCTATAAGGGAAAGACATTTGATAAGCGCACGAAATTCTATAAACAGCTCAAGCAGTCTGCCGAGATATTCAATTCGGAAAAAATAAAGGATTATAAGCTTACAGAATGGATCACGGAGTATGTGAGATCGAAGGGCTATAAAATAAATGGGAAAGCCGCCAGCCTGCTGGATGAGCATATTGGCAATGACCTGAGCCGGATCGCCAATGAAATAGAGAAGCTGGCGTTGAACCTGAAGAATAAAAAAGACATTACCGAGGACGATATAGAGGCATTTATCGGGATCAGTAAGGAATATAATGTTTTCGAGCTGCAGGCAGCCATTGCAAAAAAGGACCTGGCCAAGGCTATGAAGATCATACAGTATTTTGAAGGCAATCCCAAGGCGGCACCGATACAGATGGTATTGCCGGCCTTGTATGCCAGCTTCAGCAAGGTGTATACCGTCTTCGGTATGAATGATCGCAGCGAAGCGGCACTAAAGCCACATTTCTATTTTAACAGCACGGCCGTTAAAAATGCACTTGATACTATTCATAATTATGGCTATGACGGTATAGAAAGGATATTATTATTGCTGCATCATTACAACCTCAAAGGAGTAGGGGTTGGTGATACCGGAACGCCCGATGCGTCATTAATGAAGGAGATGGTGGTGAAGATGATCGCCTGAAGCCGGTACGCTTCATCGGGCTAAATTATAAATAAGTTAAGCTCGCTTCCTTGTCCTTGTGCAACTGCTGGGTAAGTTCTTCAAGCCCATTGAATTTAACTTCACTGCGCAAATATTTCTTTACATACACCCGTAGGGTTTCTCCATATATCTCTTCGTCAAAATCAAAGATATTTACTTCTGTGACCCGCAGTTTCCCATTTACAGTAGGCCTGAACCCGATACTCATCATGCCCTTATATCTTTTCCCTTTCACATCGGCATATACGGCATAAATGCCGTCGCCAAGAACGATCTTTTCCTCGTCAATGCTTTTTAGATTGGCGGTTGGGTAACCCAGGGTGCGGCCGATCTTGTCTCCATGAAATACTTCTCCCCCGAAGAAAAAAAGATACCCAAGGAATTCATTGGCCTCATCAATATTGCTGTGCAGGATGGCATTCCGGATATTGGTACTGCTTACTTTAATGGCATGCAGAATGTGTTCAGGTATCTCCTTCAGCCGGTAGTTATACAGCGCCGCTTTTTCTTCCATCATCCTGTAGTCACCACTGCGCTCTTTACCAAAGCGATGATCGTAACCAATAATGATCGTATGCGGCTTGAATTTCTCCACTAAAAAATCGCGGATATAGGCTTCTGCGTCCTGGTTGGCAAAAAATTCGGTGAAGGGTACGATCACCAGGTGGTCGATGCCCGTCTTATCCAGTAATTCGATCCTTTCGGCTAACGTATTGATAAGGCGTATGCCGGTGATCACCGAAGAAACGATCTTGCGTGGATGCGGATGAAAAGTAATGATCACCGACTCTCCGCCGGCCTTTTCAGCCTCTTCCTTTAAACTTTCGATTATCTGGCGATGGCCGAGGTGCACCCCATCAAAAGTGCCGATGGTAATGACGGCATTCCTGAATACAGGCAATTGGTTTAGATCACGGTGTATTTGCATAAGGAAGTGCAAATGTAGTTGATAATTGAAAATGGTTTATTCCCCTTTGGCATTTAGTTTTGCAGGTATGAGTCTTTATAATAAAAGAGGTGTATCTGCCCAAAAAGAAGAGGTGCATGCCGCTGTCAGGGATCTTGACCAGGGCTTATTCCCCCACGCCTTCTGTAAGGTTTATCCCGATTTCCTGGGAGGCGATGATGATCATATCAACGTAATGCACGCGGATGGAGCCGGCACAAAGAGCATACTTGCCTATTTGTACTGGAAGGAAACGGGAGACATATCCGTATGGAAAGGGATCGCACAGGACGCGATCGTGATGAACCTTGATGACCTTTTATGCGTGGGCATCTATGATAATATCGTTTTCAACTCCACGATCGACCGCAATAAGAACCTTGTACCGGGCCCAGTGCTTGAGCAGGTCATAAACGGCTCCCAGGAGCTTTTTGACCGGTTAAAGGATTTCGGGGTGAATATCCATTACCTGGGCGGTGAAACGGCGGATGTTGGCGATGTGGTGCGTACCATAGCGGTGAATGGTACCATGACCTGTCGCTGGCCGAAGAAAAAAATTATCAGCAATGAAAAAATAAAGGCGGGCGATGTGATCGTAGGGTTTGCCAGCTTCGGGCAGGCGAACTATGAAACATCCTATAACAGCGGTATCGGCAGCAACGGGTTGACCAGTGCAAGGCATGATGTACTGAATAAATTCTATGCGGAGAACTTTAAGGAAAGCTACGATACCCGGTTGGATGCAGAAATAGTGTATATAGGAGAGCATCGGTTAACTGATCCGTTGAAAGCTGTTGAGCCCGGATCAAAGGCCGGACAACAGCCAACGACCATCGGGCAGCTTTTATTGAGTCCTACCCGTACCTACGCCCCGGTGATGAAGAACCTGCTGAAAGATCATTTTGACAAGATACACGGGCTGATCCATTGCAGTGGTGGCGGACAAACCAAATGCATGAAGTATTTACCTGGCAATTTTAAAATAGTAAAAGATAATTTATTTGAAGCGCCGGAGATCTTCAGGATCATCCAAAAGAACAGTGGCAGCAGTAACAGGGAAATGTACGAGGTATTCAATATGGGCTGCCGGTTGGAGATCTATTGTGAACCGGCTGATGCAGGGATCATGATCGAAGCAGCAAATAAATTTGGAATAGCAGCACAGCTGATCGGAAGAGTAGAGGAGAGTAGTAAGAAAGAACTATTGATCAAACTAAAGGATGAAGAGATCAGGTATTAAAAAAGGCGTCAGTCTTTAAGAACTGACGCCTTTCTGTACAACATGGCTATCCTTGCTATTGTTCTTCGATCACGAAAGTGATGGGTTGTTTTTTAAAGGCATTTACTTTTTTACCGTTTTGTACCGCGGGCTGCCATTTAGGAGCATTCTTTATGATATCGATGCAATGCAGGGCGGTCTTTGAGCCTTTATAATTTTCTGCCTGCACATCGGATACGCTTCCGTCGGTGTGCACGATGAATTTGATGATCACCTTGTATACCCCGGCCTTCCATCCTTCATCAACGGGGGTGCCGGCTTTTAAATGCTGCTGGAGGTATTTTTTCCATGCCTCTTCCCCGCCAGTGAACTGCGGACTTTGCTCCGTTTTGACAAATACCAGATCCTCATTAGGCTTTTCAAGAAGAAGCTGCTTTTGCTCGAGCAATACTTTTTCCATCGCTGCATCTTTTGACTTGAGCAAAAAGAGCTTTTCATTCGTGGCAAGCTGTTCCTTAGTATATTCTTCGACCAGCATCTTTTGTTTTTCTTTCAGCAGATCCTGGTTTTTTAATTTGTTCTCTAAAATGTCCAGCTGGGTCTTGCTTAATTTTAGCGATTGTTCTTTTTGCAGGTCATTTAGTTTTGCCCTGTTGTATTCTTCCAGCAGCAGCTTTTTTTCCTTTGCCAGGTCCTGGCTCTTCAACTTGTTTTCCAGCGTCGTCTTCCTGATCGCTTCATTGGTTGACTTTAGCAGGAGCTCTTTTTCTGCCCGGTCAAGCTGTACTTTGCTGTATTGGTTCAAGAGTATTTTTTGCTTTTCTTCCAATGCCTTTTTTTCGATCAACATTCTTTCCTGCACGTCGGCAGGCACGGTATCGGTATTATTCCTTGGGTTGTATGCTTTAAGGTTTTCATTCGCCGGATCCGGTAATAGTTTCGCCTTTAAAACAAATTTGCCCGGTAATGTAGTGCCATCTCTCTTGGAAAAGCTCAATGTCACTTCACCCGGGTGGGAAACTTTTACGATGTATTTGCCATTTATACCCAATATTTTTCCAGCCGAAACATTCACAACAAGGTCTTCAGCTTTTACATTTTGTGCAACTACAGTTAAAAGGTTATCCATACCCACATAGAATACAGCCAGTTTATTTTCGTCCACGTAGGCAGTTTTAATGGCTATGGCATCAACATAAGATACTTCGCAGGCGCCATCTGCACCATCACTGCCATATTTTGCAATTGCATCTTTTCTTTGAAGCCATGTCACAGTTATAGAGTTTGCCACGATCTGGTTGAATTCTCCGTTGTTTGCTGCACCTGCACCTTTTCCCATCACCTTGCCGTTCATGATCAATAAGGCTTTTTCGGGATCGATCTCTTCAACCTTGCTTTTATCCGCGGCAGTTGCCCACTGGGCTCCCGTTGGTAGTTGTGCATTTGAAGGTAGTGTATCCAACAATGGAAAGGAAGCCATTCCTTTCAACCTAGGGCTCCGGTCTTTTACTTTAAAACTGAAAGCGGCAAATACAATGACCGCAAGGGGTAATACCATTATCCTGGCTATATAACTGAGCCGGGGATTTTTTTTCTTTGTTAACATGGCTATTCTTCGTTTTATAGGTGAATAAAAAAAGTTGTTGGTGATCGGAAACCGGTGTTGGGGGTAGGTAGCCTGCAGGATCATGGCGGCGAATGCTGAAGTGTCGCTGTTCTCCACTGCTTTTTTATCGGCGATGAATTCGTGGATCATGTTCAGCTCTTTCCGGTAAAGCCAGAAGAAGGGATTACACCAGAAAAAAACAAGCAGGATATTAATGAAGAGCTTATCATAGGTATGCTTTTCCTTCACGTGTACCAATTCATGTTTAAAGATCTGTTTGCCGGTAAACGTGTCCATATCAATACCGGCATTCCAGAAAATATATTGTAAAAAAGAGAACGGTGTGCTTTTATCGTTCGTGTTCACAAAAGAAATGTCATCGATCTTTTGAACAGGATGTTTTTTTAACAACGAACGGATAGCAAAAAAGGTTTGAAGCAACACGAGGAAACAGGTGATCGACACGGCCCAATAGAGCAGGGGGTACAATTGCTGAGCGCTCCAGCTTTCTTTATTGGCGGATATGATGACATTGTTCATATAGTCATCACTTACAGAGACCACCTGCAATGCTTTTATGACCTGGCTATGCTGGTTGTCCTGTTGCCAGAAATCTATTTTTAAAAGGGGTAATAGCAGTGATAGCACCAGGGCAGTCAACAAATAGAAGCGGTTATACTGGTGAAAGATCTTATTGCGAAGGAACAACCAGTAATAACCAAATAAGATCCCGGAGCAAATGACCAGTTTCAATATATACCAGAAGTAGGGAAGCATGATAAGTTGGTTTGTTGATTATTTTTTCTTTAACTGCTTTAATAAGACCTCCAGGTCATCCACGCTCAGGTTATTCTCTTTTACCATAAAAGAAACAGCGTTGCTAAAGGAGCCTTCAAAATATCCTTTCACTAAATTCTTCATGGTGCTCTTGCTATAAGCGTCCTTGCTCACGAGGGGATGATACTGGTGGGTTCGCCCGAACACGGTGACGCCCACAAATTCTTTATCAACCAGTATTTTGATGATCGTTGCCACGGTATTATTGTGTGGCTTTGGTGATGGCAGTTCATCAATGATCTCACGCAGGAAAGCTTTTTCCAGCTTCCATATGATCTGCATGATCTGCTCTTCTGCTTTGGTTAGTGTTTTCATTACCGCAATTTTTTAATGCTGTTGTAAAAGTAAAACTAATTATTTAGTTATACAACTATTTATTTAGTTATTCACATTTTTTAACAATTGGTGTAGAAATTAGTTTTCACCGTAGAAGATGTAAAAGCTAAATTTGCTGCCATGCTCACCAGGCATAAGAGTTTGTAATTAAATAGCTAACACCAAGTTCAACGCAGTATCATGTCTCAATCGATCGTAGAATTAAAGAACGTAAATATCTACCAGGGCAATAGTCTTATCTTAAGTGATGTAAATATCTCTGTGGACAAAGGAGAGTTCGTTTACCTGGTGGGTAAAACGGGTACCGGCAAGAGCAGTTTACTGAAGACCATGTATGGTGACCTTGAACTGGCAGAAGGGGAAGGCTGGGTAGTGGGTCATGACCTGAGAAAGCTGACCTGGAAAACAGTTCCTTTCCTGAGACGTAACCTGGGCGTGGTTTTCCAGGACTTTCAATTGCTGACCGACAGGAACGTGAATGAGAATATGAAATTCGTTTTGAAGGCCACCGGCTGGAAAGACGAGAAACTAATGGATGAAAAGATCGCTGATGTATTGGATAAGGTAGGATTGAAAACCAAAGGCTTTAAGATGCCCTTTGAACTAAGTGGGGGAGAGCAGCAGCGTATGGATGTAGCAAGGGCCCTACTGAATTCACCCAAGCTGATCCTTGCAGATGAGCCCACCGGTAACCTTGATCCTGAAACAAGTGATGAGATCATGCAACTGCTGTTTCATATCTGCCGCGATTACAATACCACCATCATCATGGCCACGCATGATTACCTCGTGATCAAAAAATTCCCGGCCCGTACCATAAAGACCGAATTAGGAAAGGTTTGGGATAATGCCTCTATAGAAATGTCATAAGCTTCCTGGCATTTGCTTCATTGTTATATTGTGTTTGCAACAGTCCCTGGCGGCGCTGTACTTCCTGCTCTGTAAAAGGCTGCCCGTACAATTCTTCGATCTTATGTTGAAAAGAAGAAGCATCTTCAGTGATATGACAAAATGTTTCCAGTCCCGATCCTTCCGCCGCAGCGTTGTTGACCAGGCAATGCCTTCCATTAAATACGGCGTTCAGTAATTTTAATTTGATACCGGTGTTGTTCAAAGAAGGAAGCACATGAACATGCGCCTTGGCGATAAGGTCCTGCATTTCCTGATGGGATGGATTGATGACCATGCAGGTATGTTGTTGTTGTTCTGCAAGCTGTTTTAATTTTGCCGAAGGATCTTTACCAGCGATCACGAAAGGAATAGCGAGCTTGTTAAATACTTTCTCTAAAAGCCATGTCGCCGCCTTTTCATTCTCATTGATCGCAAGGTTGCCATGGTACAGGCAAAAGCAGCCCTTTCCTTCTTTTCCTGCGGCAAGGGTATAGGGTAAAAAGACGGGCAGGTAATGTATATCAGTTGCAGCAAAAAGCTGCCGGTATAGCTCAACATCCTGTTTACTCACCGCCAGCATGATCGCTTTGCCGGCAATAGCACGCTCATATTTTTTCAACAGCCTGCTCTCGTTCAGGAAATAAAGTTTTTTTAAAAAACTGTTCTCCAGTTTGGCCAGTTGCCTGTAATATTCAAACTCTGCATTGTGCAGCCTCACCAATACCTTCCTGTTATTAAGTTGCCCGTTATGCAAATAATAGGTGCAATGGATCCCTTCCAGCAGGATAGGATGATCATCTTTTTGCAGGTTATTGATCAGGTCCCTGCAGGTGCGGGAGTTAACAATAAAAGGCAGGCGCAAAGAAAAGCTGCCGATATGTTTCTTTCTTGCGTAATAATTTACCGAAGCACAGTACTTGTTCAGTTCATCCTGCGGCGGGCGGCCCTGTGTAAAACAATGCAGGTGTATGTTCACGCCCAGTTGTTGCAAAGCCTTTAACTTATAGAAGAGGTCGGTCAGGCCCCCATGATCAGCGGGCCAGGGAACGTCGTGGGTAACAATATGCAAATGCTTTCCTGTCAAGATCAACTTATTTTTTTAAAGAATGCGATCAGCTTTTTTTCTTCGTTTTGCCAGTTCAGTATTTGCCTTGCTTTTAAACAGTTTTGCTGTAGCCTTGTATACAGTATTTCATCGTCGAGTAACCTGTTGATCGCTGCAGCAAGGGTTGCTGACTGCAGGTCATCTACGAGTAACGCAACTTCAAATTCATCATTGATCATTTTGTATTCCGGGAAATTCATGGTCACCTGTGGCAGCCCGTTATTGATATAGTCAAAGAATTTATTGGCCAGGGAATAATATTGATTCAGGCCGGTATACTCTACTAAATTTATCCCGATACCTGCCTGCTGTGCTATGCCATCCAACTGTTCCGGTAATACCTTACCATGTAGCAACACTTTACCCGCCAGATTGTTTTCACGGATGATGGATTTTGTTTGTTCCATAAAATTGCCATCTCCGTAAATATGCAGCCGGGCATCGATGGCTTTCATAGCAGGGATAAGAAATTCAAGTCCCCTTGCTTCATTAACCGCCCCCTGGTAAAGGATGGTTCTTTGTTTGCCCTGCAGGTTAACCGGTTGGGAATTCATCAAAGGAACATTCCGGATCAGTTCATAATCCACCCCGTAAAGTTCTTTGAATGCTGCTGCAATGCTGTTGCTCACCGTATACCCGTTTTTGAACCGGGGCACAAATCTCTTCTCGATCCGGTTCCATATCTTAAAAATACGGGGCCTCGTGACGATCTCTTTCTGCTGCGAAAAATATTCATGCGCATCATATACCAATACTTTGTTCCTGAGCCTGCCCGACAGCCATACGGGGAGTATAGTGTCAAGATCGATGCAGCAAAAAATATCCGCCCTTTTAAAAAGCAGGTAGAAGAACAGCCGCAGATTATATTCGGCATAGAAGCCAGGTCCTTTGGAAAAGATCGTATATAACCGTTTTTGTCTATATCTCTTTTCGATAAGCGGAGCAGCGTGGCTGTTCCGCGTGCCCACCAGGGTCACTCCATAACCGGCCTCGGACAGGCTGGTGCAGATGCGTATCATGCGCTGGTCGTAGTTAAGCTCGTTGGTTACCGTAAATATTATTCTTTTCAAGCCTCCTGGTTTATAATGCCCTCAAAATCTTTTGTTGACAGGTTATCAAAAAACCAGCCCATCAGCGGCAATATTCAAAAAAAATCCTTAATCAGCCACCTAAAAACCAGATTTTTAATGTACTTTTGCCCCCAAAATATAAAGAAACATAACAAAGACGTTATTAAAAAAACAAAGATGCCTTATTTAACAATCGAAAAAAAAGCCGACATTTTTACCAATTTTGGTGCAAAAGCCGCCAACACGGGCTCTATTGAGGGCCAAATCGCTTTATTGACAGAGCGTATCAACCACATTTCAGATCACCTGAAAGCAAACAAAAAAGATTTCTCTACACAAAGAGGTTTAATGATGATGGTAGGTAAACGCAAGCGTTTGCTCACTTACCTCAGCAAACACGACCTTACTGGTTACAGGGCTTTAATTGAGAAATTAGGTCTGCGTAAATAAACTTATTCCAACTATGTGATATGAATAATTCCCAACTCCGAGTATAGCAGTTGGGAATTATTCTTTTTAAACAAGATTTGCTTTGCCCTGGTATTTGCTTTTAAGTGACGACCCGGCGGGTAAAACACAAACTATAAAAATTATATGTCTTTATTTAAACCAAATTCAGTAACATTTGATATAGGTGGCGGCCGTATGGTAACCATCGAAACAGGAAAGATGGCCCGCCAGGCTGATGGGTCCGTTACCGTGCGCCAGGGAAACTGTATCCTGTTAGCAACCGTTGTTGCCAATAAGGAGCCGAAACCCGGCCAGAGCTTCTTCCCTTTATCCGTAGACTACCAGGAAAAATTTGCTTCTGCAGGTCGTGTACCAGGATCATTCTTCAAAAGAGAAGCGAGACTGAACGACTACGAGATCCTCACCTCGAGGTTGATCGACAGGGCGCTCAGGCCGCTTTTTCCCGAAGATTACCTGTGCGAAGTACAGGTACTGGTATCGCTGATCTCTTCTGATGCAGAAGTAATGCCTGATTCACTGGCTTGCCTGGCAGCATCTGCCGCACTGGCCGTATCAGATATTCCCATCCAGGAGATCATCTCCGAAGTACGTATCGGCAGAATAAATGGCGAGATCATCGTGAACCCGAACCGCACTCAAATGGCAGAATCTGATTTTGAATTCATCATTGCCGCTACTGATAAAAATATCATGATGGTGGAAGGTGAAAGCAAGGAGTGCCAGGAAGAAGACCTTATCAAAGCGATCGAAGCGGCTCATGCTGCTATCCGTATACAGGTAAAGGCACAGGAGCAGTTAAGAGACGCTGTAGGCAGCAACACAAAAAGAGAATATGCAAAGCCTTATCGTAACGAAGAATTGAATGAGAAGATCCAGGCTTTCGCAAAAGATAAAATGTACAGTATCTCTGCAGCAGCTTCCGCAAAGCACGAAAGAAGCGATGCCTATTCCGCCCTTAAAGAGGAACTGGTAACCTTCCTTGGTGAAGAATTACCGGAAGAAGACAAGCCGTTGATCGGACATTATTTCGGAGAGTTGCAATATTATGTGGTAAGGGATATGATCCTCAACGACCGCAAGCGTCTTGACGGAAGGGGAACAGAAGATATCCGTCCATTGGAAATGGAAACCGATATCCTGCCAACTCCACACGGTTCGGCATTGTTTACAAGGGGTGAGACCCAGTCGCTTACGACCGTTACTTTAGGAACACCTTTAGACGAGTTATTGGTGGAAAGCGCTCACCATTCAGATTATACAAAATTCATTTTACATTATAATTTTCCCCCTTTCTCAACCGGTGAAGTAAAGATGATGAGGGGTGTTGGAAGAAGGGAAGTAGGACATGGTAACCTGGCCATGCGCTCATTGAAAAAGATGATGCCGGGTTCAGAATATCCTTATACCGTAAGGGTGGTAAGTGATATCCTGGAAAGTAATGGTTCTTCTTCCATGGCTACCGTTTGTGCAGGATCTTTGGCACTGATGGATGCGGGTGTTCCACTGGCAAAACACGTAAGTGGTGTTGCGATGGGATTGATCAAAAAAGGAGATGATTTCGCGATCCTCACCGACATACTTGGTGATGAAGATCATTTAGGTGATATGGACTTTAAAGTTACCGGTACGCGTGATGGTATCTGCGGCGTTCAGATGGATATCAAAGTTGACGGCTTGAGCATGGATGTTATGCGCCAGGCGCTGGCACAGGCCAAGAAAGGCCGCATGCACATTCTTGACGCGATGTATGCCTGCACTCCTGCAGCGAGGGCCGATGTTAAGCCGCATGCACCACGCATGGTGAAGATGATCATCGATAAAGAATATATCGGTGCCGTGATCGGGCCAGGTGGTAAAGTGATCCAGGAGATCCAGAGGGAGACCGGTGCCACCATCAATATTGAAGAAGTAGGAACTGTAGGAGAAGTAAGTATCTTCTCACCTCAGAAAGAAAGTCTTGATAAGGCCGTTGCATGGGTGAAAGGACTTGTTGCTGTTCCGGTTGTAGGTGATACTTATGAAGGCACGGTGAAGAGCATTAAAGAATTTGGTGCGTTCGTTGAATTCTTACCGAAGAAGGAAGGCTTGCTGCACATCAGCGAGATCAGCTGGAAGCGTTTGGAAAGTATGGATGGCATTTTCAAAGAAGGCGATAAAGTGAAGGTTAAACTGCTGGACATCGATCAGAAGACCGGTAAGTTCAAACTGAGCAGGAAAGCCCTGATGCCGAAGCCTGAAATGCAGCCAAGGCCGCAGCAAGGTGAGCAACCGGCTTAATAATAATTTTATTTGACCATAGCCGTCTTGCGCCCGCAGGACGGCTTTTTAATTTTAAACCTGCTATGAACTATTTACAATTTGAATTTGAAATAGCCAACGCCGTGGAAAACGAGATACTCATAGCATTGCTTACACAGGCAGGGTTTGAAAGCTATGAAGAAGAGATCAACAAACTCAAAGCATTCATCCCGGAAAATGAATGCAACGAGGATTCTTTGAGCGGGATACTGAAGATCGTTCCGGTGAAATACACAAGAACGGTCATTCCCCCACAAAACTGGAATGCTGAATGGGAGCGTAGTTTTGAACCGGTGATCGTAAATGATTTCGCGGCGATCAGGGCCAATTTCCACGACCCCGTGCAGGGAGTAAAGCACGAGATCGTCATTACGCCCAAGATGAGCTTTGGCACGGGCCATCACGCCACCACTTATTTAATAATCGAACAAATGGCGGCGTTGGATATTACTGGTAGGCATGTTCTTGATTTTGGAACTGGCACAGCGGTATTGGCCATACTTGCCGAAAAGATGGGAGCAACGGTCATTGATGCGATCGACAATGACGACTGGAGTATCGAGAATTCAAAAGAAAATATCGCGGCCAATGGATGCCAGGGCATCAAACTGTTTAAAGAAGACAGCATTGTCACCGATGCAACCTATGATATCATACTGGCAAATATCAACCTGAACGTGATCCTGTCCAATCTCGCAGCCATTGCAGCGGTAAGTAAGGAAGGCACATCGGTACTGTTCAGTGGCTTTTTCAGGAGCGATGAGACGGTGCTGTTGGATAAATTGGGCGAATATGCACTCAGGCACGTGCGAACATCGCAAAAAGGAGACTGGATCTGCATTCTTGCCGAAAGAAGGTGATTTCCGTTTTTTATATTTAAAATACTGGAAAAGAGCAATTTCAAATAGGGAAAAGCGTTATTATGGAGATTATAACGGTAAATTATCGGGTTCTGACTGATTAAATCGTTATTTTTGCATCTCAACTCAAGCTAAAGAAAACGAATGAAGGAACTACTTCTTATCATTATCGCATATCTCATTGGTTCAATTCCTACCGCATTAATAGTCAGCAAGCGTTTTTTTGGGATCGATATCCGTGATTACGGAAGCGGCAATATGGGCGCTACCAATACCTTTCGTGTACTCGGTTCCCGGTATGGGACCATGGTTATGATATTCGATATTCTCAAAGGAGTGGCTGCAGTGGTCTTGTATAATTTCATTCCTTATTACCTGCACAATGAATTAGAAAGAACAAACCTGATGATCGGTCTTGGCCTCGCAGCCGTTGCCGGGCATATTTTCCCTGTATTCGCTGGTTTCAGGGGAGGAAAAGGTGTCGCTACGCTTTTCGGGATGTTGCTGGCCATGCAGCCGGTGATCGCCGTCAGCTGTACAGGCGTATTCCTCCTGGTGCTTTTTCTTACCCGTTATGTTTCCCTGAGTTCGATCCTGGCTGCGCTTGCACTACCGATATGCGTGTTATGGATATGGAATGAGCACGAGGTTATGTACCGTGTATTTGCCATATTGGTAGCCGCCCTGGTAGTTTTTACCCATCAAAAAAATATTGGCCGCATTCTTCGCGGTGTTGAAAGCCGCATACCCATTTTAAAACACCGTGACAGGAGAAAGTCACGCCGCCGTAACGATTAATTTCCCTTCGAAGACCTGATGATCCGTATGCCATGTTTGTACTTAAAAACTGGTACGTCAATTGTTGCATCCATTAAAACAAAATGAAAATGAAAAAGATATTTTTCTTATTAATGGCATTGCCCGTCTTTGTAGCCTGCAGTACCAATGCCGTTACCGGCCGTAAGCAGTTGTCCTTATTTCCTGAAGAAACGCTGCAGCAGCAGGCGTTGACAGAATACCGGACCTTTCTTACGCAGAACAGGGTGCTGAATACTTCGGCAAACCGCGATGCCGAAATGGTGAACAGGGTTGGAACAAGGATCGCCAGGGCCATTACTGATTATTATACACAAAGAGGCCTCGCCAATGAGCTTAACGGCTATAAATGGGAATTCAACCTGGTTGATTCCAAAGAAGTGAATGCCTGGTGTATGCCCGGAGGTAAAGTAGTTGTGTATTCGGGGCTGTTGAACATCTCGCAGAATGAAGCGGCACTGGCCGTGGTGATGGGTCACGAGATCGCTCACGCGGTTGCGCAACATGGTAACGAGCGCATGAGCCAGGCGGCTATCGCACAGGGGTTGGCTATCGCCGGAGATGTATTCACTTCCGGTAATCAAAAAGCCAACTCGATCTTCACGAATATCTTTGCGCCTACCGCACAGGTAGCGGTGTTATTACCCAATTCACGCAAACAGGAATACGAGGCCGATCGCTTAGGGCTGAACTTTGCGGCCATGGCAGGCTATAATCCCAGGGAAGCCATTGGATTCTGGCAAAGAATGGCTGCTGCGGCGGGGAGCGGTAAGCCACCTGAATTTTTGGCAACGCATCCTTCCGATGAGAATCGCATAGCTCAGTTACAAAGCCATATGGATGAAGCTTTATCTTATTATAAGCCTGTAGGCAAATAGATTATACTCCCTATTTCATTAAAAACTCCATATTTTATGGAGTTTTTTGTTGTAAGGCTTTCAACTGCCAAACATATTGTTTAATTTTGCCCATTCACACTGTGTTGTACGGTTTCAATATCTAGCCCAAACCACTGCTTTTGTAATTAACAAGGCACCAATCCCGGAGCCCCGATCGAACAGATTTGCTATTATTAAACCATAACCTCAACTGCTTATGTCTTCACAGTCATTATTGGAAAAATTGCAATTAACCGATGAGAAGAACCTGCTGATACAGGGACTTCCTTCCTCCATTGAAAAACAATTCATGAAGCTTTCCTTTTCAAAAAATGTAACCCCTTTATTGAAAAACAGGAAGATCGATTTTGCACTGGTATTCGCGGTGAGCCAAAAGCAACTGGTTGACATCCTCAATGACGTGGTACCCGTGCTGCAGCCCGCAGCCAAATTGTGGATCGCCTATCCAAAGCTTACTTCCAAGATCGCCAGTGACCTTTGCCGCGACGCCAGCTGGGGCTTTATTAACGGCTATGGCTTCGAAGGCGTAAGGGCCATTGCACTGGATAATGTGTGGAGCGCCATCCGCTTTAAAAAGCAGGGCGAAGAGGAAAAAAAGACACTTAATTTTTGTACGACCAACCCGGCCCCGGGTATCGATTATACTAAGCGTACCGTGCAGGTCCCGAACGAACTGTTGCAGTTATTCAAAACGAACAAGCCGGCAGCCTCTTTCTTTGATTCACTGGCATTCACTCACCGGAGAGAATACGTGGAATGGATCGTCAGCGCAAAAAGAGAAGAGACAAGAAAAAGAAGGTTGGAAACCACCCTAGAAAAATTGAACGCCGGTAAGAAGAACTTCAACGAAAAATAGGGATCTGCATCCCCCTAAACATGCCAGGTTTTTAAAACCTGGCATGTTTAACGCGTTTTCTTTTCTGTACATTTATTCCCTCATCAATTTGATTTGAAAGATAAGAAACACATTGTTGTGCTTTCCGGTGCCGGCATCAGCGCTGAAAGCGGGCTGAAAACTTTCCGCGACAGCGATGGACTGTGGATGGGCTATGATGTGTATGAAGTGGCATCGCCACAGGGCTGGTATAAAGATCCGCAACTGGTACTTGATTTTTATAACGCAAGGCGACGGGATGTCGCCGCTGCTTCTCCCAATGCTGCACATACCGGCCTTGCGGAACTGGAAAAGGATTTTGACGTAACCATCGTCACGCAGAATATCGACGACCTGCATGAAAGGGCTGGATCATCTAATGTACTTCACCTGCATGGCGAGATCTTTAAGATGCGCAGCGTTGAAAATGAATACCCTGTCTTTGATATCCGGGGCGATATCAATCTTGGCGATAAAGCGGCAGACGGCGCACAGCTTCGTCCGCATATTGTTTGGTTTGGGGAGGCTGTACCTATGATGGACCAGGCAGCTGCCTTGTTGCACAACTGTGATTATTTTGTGGTGGTAGGAACCTCGCTGCAGGTTTACCCGGCTGCATCACTTTTGCACTATACACCCGCACATTTACCCAAATTCATCATCGATAAAAAGATACCGGTAACGGAGAAATATCCCAACCTGCATTTGATAGAGAAGCCGGCTACGGAAGGGGTGGAGGAGCTCAAAAGAATATTGAACAAAGAATATTGAACAAGGAATGATGAAGTAAAAGATCAACGTTACTTCCTTGTTCGTCATTCTTTGTTCCTTGTTCGATATTCTTTAGCCGTTTCACTGAACTTTACCCCATTATCTTCCAGCTCCTTCAGCACGGGCTCATAGATCTCCTTCGCCGTCGGGATATGCAGGCCTTTAAGCCTAATGGTTTCATTAAGTATAAGCTTCGCCGCAATGCCCAGCGGCAATCCAACGGTTTTGGCCATCGCCGTTCTCAGGCCGTCTTCTCCCTTTACGATAAGACAGCTTTGTAGATTTTTATGCTCACCGGCTATCTCGTATTCAAATTCATGAAGCATCACGATCATGTCCTTATCCGCAGGGCCCATCGCCAGTTTTCTTTCTGCAAGCCATTGTAAAATATCGGCGGAGTTCTTTGCAGTGGAAGGAACAGTGCCATCGTCAAATAAACCGAGATATTCCAGCATCGCTTTATTATCCTCATTCAGGAATGGTAAAACAGGGGAGGACCATTGCCTGAAACTCAGTTCATTCGTATCAATCGTTGTATTCTCATCCGTAAGCCCCGCGTGGACGATCGCATTCCATCCCTTGAAAAAATCTACATGCCTCAGCGTCGTCCTGATGAATGTTGCCGTATCCGGAAGCTTGTAGGTAGGTATATAGCTCAGCGAATCGCGGTTGGGATAAAAAGCAAGGTCTTTCAGTCCATCATATAAAATTGCATTGGAGCAATCGAACAGATCATGGTAACTGACGGTCTTTACTTCATTATCCAGTTTGTATTCGGCGCCTGATTGTCCTGCCATTACAATATTCCTCGGGTTCCAGCTGATCTTGTAATGCCAGGGATTATCGTCACTCTCGGGTGCCACCAGTCCGCCGCAATGACTTTTAAATGAGCTTATCCTCCCGCCTTTTGCTTTTATCTCGTCGATGATCTTCATGGCGCTCATATGATCGATGCCTGGATCCAGGCCCATCTCGCATAGGAAGAATAATTTCCTTTCGTTGATCTCATCCCGCAGGCTCTTCATCTTATCATCCATATACGAGGCCGTGAGCAAATGCTTTCGGTACTCTACGCAGTCCTTTGCTACTAAAAAATGAAGGGCGGGGGGCATCATGGAGATCACCACATGGGCCTTCTGTATAAGCTTGCTTCTTTGCTGCTCATCTGTTACGTCCAGCTGAACGGCTTCGGCAAAAGGGGAGTTGTTCGTCTTGGCGAGAATGAGTTCCCTGTTGGAATCGGCAATGATGAATTTCCATCCATTAGCTTCCGCTTCGTTGATAAGGTAGTCAATTAAAACCGTTGCCGATTTGCCGGCCCCGATGAGTAAGATCGTTTTCAAACAAAAAATTTTGCTGCAAAATACGCGAGTTGATTTGAAAATTTGAAGATTTGAAAATTTGGCAATAGGGAGCTTTCCAATTTTGCGGGTTCAACCATTTTCAAATTTTCAAATTGGCACATTTTCAAATTACCCGTCATCATCAAATCCCTTTAAAAACGATATGCACAATGCCCCCCAAAATGTGTGAAAATAGGCTGAAAAATCCTTCATTTTAGCGTTCAAAAACGGTCATTTTTCGGTATCTTCGCGAACCGGTAAATCCGGCAAAAAATATATGGAAAATACAGACAATTTTAATGAAGAAAAGGGGAATAACAGGGGCCGGATAATCCCTGTGAATATCGAGGAACAAATGAAGACCTCCTACATCGATTATTCGATGAGCGTGATCGTAGGACGTGCATTACCTGATGTACGGGATGGCCTTAAACCCGTTCACCGCCGCTGTTTGTACGGTATGAACGAAATGGGAAATACCAGCACCAAGGCATATAAGAAATCCGCCCGTATCGTGGGTGATGTGATGGGTAAATACCATCCGCACGGCGATACCGCGATCTATGATACCATCGTTCGCATGGCGCAGGAATGGAATATGCGTTATACGCTTGTCGACGGCCAGGGTAATTTCGGAAGCCAGGGTGGGGATCCCCCGGCTGCCATGCGTTATACAGAGATACGCATGCAAAAGCTGGCGGAAGCCATGGTAGAAGATATCGACAAGGATACCGTTAACTACCAGTTGAATTTCGATGATAGTTTGCAGGAGCCCACCGTTCTGCCAACCAGGATACCACAATTGCTGATCAATGGCAGCAGTGGTATTGCTGTAGGGATGGCTACCAACATGATGCCGCATAACCTCAGCGAAGTGATCGACGCCTGCATGGCTTATATCGACGACAATGATATCACCATTGAAGACCTGATCAAGCACGTTAAAGGGCCTGACTTCCCCACAGGCGGCATCATCTATGGCTTTGAAGGGGTAAGGGCCGCGATGCACACCGGCAGGGGAAGACTGGTACTGAGGGGTAAAGTAAATATTGAGACCAACGCACAGGGAAGGGAAAAACTCATCATCTATGAAGTGCCGTACCAGGTAAACATCGATAACCTTGCGGCAAAGATCGGCGAGATCACTTCGGAGAAGATAGTGGAAGGCATCGCCAATGTAAATGACGAGAGCAACAATAAGGAAGGAACGCGTATCGTGGTTGACCTGAAGAAGGATGCGGTGGCACAGGTGGTCATCAACCAGCTCTATAAGCACACCGAACTGCAGACCTCTTATGGTATCAATAACGTGGCGATCGTAAGGGGAAGGCCTTACACACTTAACCTGAGGGAACTCATTAAAGAGTTCGTTGATTTCAGGCACGAAGTGGTGATCAGGAGAACCAGGTATGAATTGCGCAAGGCGGAAGAGCGTGCGCATATCTTAGAAGGATATATCATTGCGCTGAACAACCTGGATGCGGTGATCGCCTTGATCCGCAATTCAGCAACACCCAGTATTGCGCAGGAAGGATTGATCAGCAATTTCGGGATGAGCGAGATACAATCCAAGGCAGTATTGGAACTGAGGCTGCAACGCCTTACCGGTATGGAGATCGAGAAGATCAGGGAAGAGCACGCAGAGATCATGAAACTGATCGAGCATTTAAAAGAGATACTCGCCAATGAAAGCATGCGCTTCGACATCATCAAAAAAGAATTACAGGAAGTAAAGGATAAGTTTGGCGACGAGCGCCGCACCGAAATAACCTACCTCGACGACGAGATCAAGATGATCGACCTGATCGAAGAAGAGGACGTGGTGGTCACCATTTCTCATCTTGGTTATATCAAGCGTACCTCTGCTACCGAATACCGCCAGCAGCGCCGTGGCGGTCGTGGCGCAAAGGGCAGCAGTACCAGGCAGGAAGATTTTATCGAACACCTGTTTGTTGCGAGCACCCACCATACCTTATTATTCTTTACAGAAAAAGGAAAATGTTTCTGGCTCCCGGTTTACCAGATCCCGGAAGGTGATAAAACAAGTAAGGGAAGGGCAATTCAGAACCTGGTGCAGATACCCCAGGACGATAAGGTGAGGGCGATCATTGACATTAAGAATTTCGAAGACAAGGATTTTGTGAACAGTCATTATATCGTGCTGTGCACCAAGAAAGGATTGATCAAGAAGACCGACCTGGGAGATTTCAGCAGGCCGAGACAAAATGGTATCATTGCCATTAACATACTTGAAGGCGACCAGTTACTGGCGGCAAGACTCACCGATGGCAACAGCGAGATCATGATGGCGGTGAAGAGCGGCCGTGCGATCCGCTTCAACGAAGAGAAAGTAAGAAGTACCGGTCGCGGCGGACAGGGCGTTGCCGGTATTGAAGTGGATGACGAGAAAGACGAGGTGGTAGGATTGGCCTGCGTGAACCGCGAGGACAGGAGCCGTACCATTCTGGTGGTAAGTGAGAAAGGATTTGGCAAGCGTACCGCTGTTGAAGAATACCGTATCACTAATCGTGGCGGTAAGGGCGTTAAGACCATCAATGTTACCGATAAAACTGGAAGCCTGGTGGGGTTGCTGGACGTTACCGAGAAGGAAGACCTGATGATCACCTGCGAATCGGGGGTGACCATCCGTATGCCGGTAAACCAGATCAGCGAGCAGGGAAGGGCGACACAGGGCGTAAAACTGATCCGTGTTGACGAAGGCGACCGTATTGCAGCCATTACCCAGTTGGAGGAAAAAGAAGACGAGAACGAGAATGGTGAGAACGGAGATGTTGTTGCTGAGAATGGGGACAATGCAGGAACAAAGCCAGAAGCAGAGACTGACGAATCAACCGAAGAGTCTGGAACTGAATAAGTACATATAAATACCTAATATAAAAACCCAATAGTGATATTGGGTTTTTTGTTTGCTATACAATCATCTGGAGAACTGGTAAACCAGTATTATGCTGAGTCGCGGGCGATAGCATCCTTAATGATGCGCCTGGCAATAATTAATGCCTCGGGCTGCATAAGGTTTACTTCTTTATACTGCGTGTCCTCATCGCTGTATTGGTTTTCATCTTTCTCATTTCCGTATCCGTCTACGTAAATTGTTTGCGTAAGAACCTTTTCGCCGGCTATAGTTCTATGGCAGTCATATTCTTCGTCACCGACCGATACTTTAAATTTTATTTCACTCATAACACAATTTACTACATAATGCTCGTAGGTTGAAATTAATGTGCCATATTATCATCGGGGACTTCCTTGTAGCCGTCCCGGGATTTGATTTCCACTATGACGAAGTCGATATGCCTTTTTACAATGGTTCTTTGGGGGAGGTTATCTCGATCCTGCACAACTCCATATAATATTCCGTATCCTCCATGTAGCTCATTTGTTCGTAACGTTTTTGAGATCCTGTTGCACGCTCACAAATACAAAACCGTTTAATTCGCTTGTATCCACTCCATAATCTCCGCTCTGTGGTGGCGAGGGGAGCATTAAATACAATTACGTGTGCGCTTACTTAACATAACATTAATTATAAGCTAAAAGCATGTATATTTGAAGCTTATGGCTTCCTCTGAGATCCGATCCCAGGCTATTAGACCTGGGATCTTTCTTTCCTGGCTCCCGGTCAGCTTCAATAACTGGTGCCTGGCCGGCTGCTCGTAATTTTCTGCTTACATTTGCCGGAATAGAAACCTAAAGCGCTGCGAGCTAATTCAACCCTTTACCATATGTTCAGATTTTTTTTGTGTGCATCGATCATTCTTTTTGCAAATCCTTTAAGCCTGCTTTCCCAAAAGAACTATGCCGGAATGGATTTTTCGGCAGTTGACAAGCACGCCCGCAGCATCCGTTACCAGAACGACCTGAATAAACTGACGCAGGACCTGGTGAGCCCATACACCGAGCAGGTTTTCAAGGTCAGGGCGATCTTTATATGGATCACGGAAAATATTGCCTACGACTACAAATATTACAACGAGGGAAATTCCAATACGGGTTTCCGTTGTTCCGGTAAAAAAGACGATTGCGATAAGGCAAGGATCGAATGGGAAAATGCCATCATTGACAGGGTGCTTGATAAGGAAAAAGCGGTATGCAGCGGATATTCAAGATTGTTCAAAAGGATGTGCGAGCTGGCTGGCATAAAAAGCGAAGTAGTGCCCGGGTATACCAAAAAAAGCCCTTACCAGATCGGCGTGCCCCTCAATGTTACCCATGCCTGGAATGCCGTTTACCTGGACGACCAGTATTATTTTTTAGACGCCACCTGGGCCGCAGGCAACTGTGTTGCCAACGAGGATGGAGACAAGCTGGTAGAGTTCAAAAAAGACTACCATGATTACTACTGGCTTACACCCACCGCCAAATTCATGCGCAATCATTACCCGGAGAACGATAAATGGGTGACACAGAAAAATTATACAAAGGAATTATTTTTTAACGGGCCCTATTACGCCCCGCAAATACTTGACAAAATAGAATTGATCTCGCCCACTACGGGAATGCTGAATGCAAAGATCGGCGATATGGTTCATTTTGAATTTACCTACAACGGTAAGATAAGTTACCTGCAGGTGAATTCGAATGTATTTAAGAACCCGACCTTGCCCGTCGCCCGTAATTCGGCCAACGAGATCGTGATCAGGACCAATGATTCCTTCTTAATTAAAAAGGCAAAATTCATCCCGTTCAAACAGGTGGGGAATACATATTCTTTTGATTATATCGTAACAGATCAAACCCTGTATTACCTGGAGGTTCTTTTTGATTTCCGGATGGTAATGAAATTCAAGATCAAGGTGGAATAAAGGATCATTGATGAAGCATAATAACTAAACTACCCATGAAGGAAAATGAAATAGCGGTCAAAGACATTCTCTCCAATTTAAATATTGAAGAATTGAATCCCATGCAGGTGGCTGCTATGGAAGCCAATGAAAAGAACGACAATATCGTTCTCTTATCTGCAACCGGGTCTGGAAAGACGCTGGCTTTTTTATTGCCGCTCATAAAGCGGCTGGATCCCGCGATCAATAATGTGCAGGCATTGGTGATCGTGCCAAGCCGGGAGCTTGCGATACAGATCGATGACGTATTCCGGAAGATGCAGACCGGCTTCAAGGTCACCCTTTGCTATGGTGGCCACAAGCGGGAAACGGAAGAAAATAACCTGAAGCAGGCCCCTGCCCTTATCATTGGTACGGCCGGCCGGCTGGCTGATCATCTGCGCCGTAATAATTTCTCTCCGGAAAATATTACCACGCTGGTACTTGACGAATTCGATAAATCCCTCGAGCTGGGCTTCACAGAAGAAATGTCGTTCATCGTTGGGTCACTGAAGAATATCTCGAAGCGCATACTTACTTCAGCCACGCACGCTGTTGATATCCCTGAATTCATCGGCCTTAAAGAACCGGTAGTGCTGGATTTTTTACCGGAAGGGGAAAATGGGGAAAGTATGCTGGAGATAAAAACGGTATTCAGTCCTGATAAGGATAAACTGAATACCCTGTTCAAACTCATCTGTTCCCTTGGCAACCGCTCCACCGTTATATTCTGTAATCACCGGGAGTCAGTGGAAAGAACAAGCGATCTCCTGACCGAAAAAGGGCTACTGAATGTTTTTTATCATGGAGGCATGGAGCAGCAGGAACGTGACAGCGCCCTTTGTAAATTCCGTAACGGCACTTCCAATGTGCTGGTCACTACCGATCTTGCCTCCCGCGGTTTGGATATCCCGAATATCCGTTACATCATCCATTACCACCTGCCCGCTACAGAAGATGTATTCACGCACCGTAACGGTCGAACGGCGAGGATGGATGCCAGCGGCACAGCGATCTTGATATTATCTGCTGAAGAAAAATTGCCTGGCTATATCACCCAGGTTGAAAATATAGAGCTTACAGAAGAAGATTACCCTCTTCCTGAAAAACCTAAATGGAGTACCCTCTTTATAGCTGCGGGTAAAAAAGATAAAGTGAACAAGATCGACATTGTGGGATTCCTTTCCAAGAAGGGCGAGCTGAAAAAAGAAGATATCGGGCTTATCGAAGTGAAGGATTTCTTTAGTTTCGTTGCCATACGTAAAGTAAAAGCCGGGCATGTATTGCAGCTGATCAGGGATGAGAAGATCAAGAATAAAAAAGTTAAGATCGAAGTAGCCAGATAGATTTTATTACACGAATTTTAGCGATTTACACGAATAAGGCAAGTGCCTTTGGCCTTACCTTTAGACATAACATGTTTTCAAAACATGTTATGTCTCTCATTATTTATAGGATTGTGAGTCTGAACGATAGCGGAGAATCTCCAACTTAAAAGGAAGATGCTTCGTACCTCACATGACAGCACCAATCAGGTTTCTCAAATTCGTGTAATTCGCTAAAATTCGTGTAATACAAGTTTAATCATTTAATATCTTGCTTCACGAGCGAATAGCAAAGATTGGCATTGAACAACCCGTATCGCCTGCCATTCTTCATTACAAAACTCATATATAATTTACCATTCTCCCGCCAGCCCTTCCCGGAGACCTCTTTTCCTTTCTCATAGATCACCTGCTGTATCATTTTTCCGCTTTCATACCACTCGGTAAATAAGCCATTATAATCCCCGTTTGAAAAATGGTATTCATATTTTGTATTGCCATTTGCCCACCAACCAATGTGCACGCTGTCCTTCTCTCCTTTTGTGTACCATCGCCTACTTTCCGGCTTGCCATCGGCATAAAATGTCTCGGTAAAGCCCTCCTGCTTCCCTGCGTCAATGTTTTGTAAGGACTTCGGAATTCCCCCCGGCCAATCCTCTTTAATGATACCGTCGAATGGCTTTCCATTTTTATGAAGCCATATCCCATTGACCAAATGCAAAGCCGTATCGGCTGCCGATATGGTTATTGCAGGATACGGTTGGTTCATTTCTTTTTCCTTCGCCATGCAGGAAAAAAGAATGAAGGCCAGTGATATGTAAGCAGTGTATCTCAATTCTTTTCCTCTTTAAGGACTTTGATATCGGCGACCAGGTTGATCATTTCCGCGGCTGATGTCCCCTTGTACACGCCACGTATATGGCGATGCTTATCGATCAGCAGCATGTTCTCCGTGTGCAGGAAATCGCTGCTGTTGCGCTGCATGCCCATGTCCTCATCGGCGAAATAAGACCTTCGGGCAATATGGTAAATGGAATCCTTGTTACCGGTGAGCAAATGCCATTTGCTATCATTCACCTCGTAGTTATCCGCATAGCGCTTCAGCACAGCAGGATTATCTTTATCCGGTGTCACCGAATGTGATAACAGTACAACCTCGTCGTCATGAAGGAAAGCATCCTGTACCAGTTTCAGGTTCCTGGCAAGTTTTGGGCAGATGCCGGGGCATGCGGTAAAAAAGAAATCCGCTACATAGATCCTTCCGGCCACATCTTTTTCTGAAATGATCTTGCCATTTTGGTCCGTGAATGAAAAAGCCGGAATGGTATGGATCGTATCCAGTGCAGCACTCCCCTCTTCTATCCATACGGGGGTAAGATCTGCAGACGAATAATAAGGAAGCCCTGTTGGTTTTTGCATTGAAGTTTGGGCGGGCTGCTTTTGACGACAGCCCGGCCCTAAACAACATACTAAGAAACCAACAGGGATGATGATATTTTTAAACATGCTATTGTGTTACCGTGCCCTTGGTGCCATAGAACCCGCTGCCGTTGATATAAGGAGCATCTGCGGTTATATGGTAGTGATAGATGCCACCAGGATAATCAGCCGTTGCCGATGTATGTCCATGGTAGATATCCAGGTTTGCACTGGTCAGCGTAGTACCGTTTTCCTTTGGACCATAAACGGGAAAACCGTCGAGCAGGAAACCGATAAGGGCTTCCTTTCCTTTCAAAGCCGTTTCGTAAAGCGGCTCCACGTGGTAGTGATATTGCCCGGTCATTTGGGGATGACCATTATTCTGGTCGAACGAATTGATCTCGTTGGTGAGCGGCTGGCTGGGACCTGCATATTGGTTATAGATGGGAACGCCATTGATGGAAATGCCGATCGGGCCGAGAGGTGTTGCTTCGTGCGTTGCATTCACAGCAGGACTGATCGGGATCTTAAAGGTGAGGTTCTGCGAAGCGATCCGGTTTGGATTGATCGCAAAATTGGGATTGGTACCATTGTAAGCTTCGTACAAACTAGCCTGCCAGGCCGTCCCCTGGTAATAAGGACTTTTATGCTCTGGTAATCCGTTTGATTTCAACACGACAAAATTCCCTTCAACAGAAATGGTCACCGTTGAGCTGAATTTGGAGAATACGGCGGGAACGGTTGTGGTGCCTCCTCCTCCACCGCCCGTGGTATCATCACTGGATTTGCTGCAGCCGGCATTCAGCATGATCATCGCAAAGAACAGGATACTTAATAAATGAACCTTCATAGTTATTATTTAAATGGGTTTGAAAAATTTGATTGGACATGACATGTTTTCAAAACATGTCATGTCTGAAGCGCATCCGATCATTATTTAAAAGGGTTTGAAAATTTTACTTCAGTCAATATCGTATTGTCAGTAAGGGTATTCAGGAATGCGGTCAATGCGGCAAGGTCCTGTGGAGGAATTCCATGCTCGGGAATGGGCGGATTGCCTGGTGCGCCGCTGGTGAACATCGCCTGCAGGTTGGCAATACTTCCATTATGGAAGAATGATGACCTGATCGAAATATTCCTCAGCGAGCCCGCTTTGAACCGGTTCTGGTTATTGATGCCATGATCGTTGGGATCGAGTAATGCAAATCCCGGCGCCGCACTGTTAAGGAACATCGGCGGTGTGTGACAGTTGGCGCATGCATTGGGATTCCCCGCTGTTAAAAATCTTTGCTCACCCTGTGCTTCTAATGGCGTGAATGTTACAAGGCCCTGCTTCACCTGGTCGTACCTGGATTGAAAGGTTACGATACTCCGCTCAAATTGCGCCAATGCTTTCGCTATGCGGACGGAATCGATCACTGTGCTGCCAAATGCTTTTTGGAAAAGTGCGGGATAGTAGTTCAGTGCTTTGACTTTTGATTCCAGTTCAGCCAATGTCAATCCCATCTCCACATGATTTTGTATCGGCTGCAGGGCCTGCTTTTCCAATGTGGGAGATCGCTCATCCCAGAACATTTTCCCGCTTTTGTAGAAGCGCAGGTTCAATATGGCCATCGAATTTCGGGTGGTAAGGCCGGCATCAAATCCCTTGCTCAGCCTGGCGGTATCATCGAATGAGAATTGCTGCTGGTGACAACTTCCACAGCTGATCGTATTGTTCTTACTCAATTGCTTATCGTAGAACAATACCCTCCCCAGTGTTGCGCCGTCGTTAGTGATGGCATTATCAGGCGGCGTATTATCATTCAGCACCAATGCATTTTGAATATGCGCGGGGTAGTTCTGAACATAATTAAAAGGCGTTGCGGGCAAATTAGGCTGCACTGTTGTTGACGGGATGGTGCTGGTCACCGCGTCGTCAGTTTTGGAACAAAACTGGAACAGGACCACGGTCGCTGAAAGCGCTGCAATGATGATCGGTTTTTTTTGCTGCATATACTGGTTTTGGTTCTTAAGAAATTCTTATCAGAGGTGACGGCTTTTCAAAAGCTTTCACCTCTAGTTACCCGGTGGCGGTGGACCCTCTCCAGGTCTCATTCCCGGGGGCGACCCCTGTCTTCCGGGTGGCCCCATTCTTCTCAATGCATCCTGTATGACCTCGTCAAATCTTTTTTGTTGCTCCGGGCTACATATTGCCCGCAGTTTTTGAAAATGCCGGAAGGTATATTCATCCAGCCTCTGACTGGCTTCGACGGCACGCAGGCTATATTGTTTAACCAGCGAATCCGGCACATTGGGTTGTTTCAATAAAGCAAAGAACTCATCCTTTGCCTTGCGTATGCTATCCTGTATCTGCCTTTGTCCATCCCTATGTTCGTCACGCAATTTTGCATAGGCTTCCTGCTGTGCGGCATCCAGTTTTAATTCATGTGTTAAGAACTCAAAAGCGGCTCCCTGTGGCTGTGGCGGAAATCTTTTTTCCTCGTTTCCCTTTCTTGTCCACAACAACGCCAGCGTGACAATATTGGCGGTGATCAGCAGCAATGTTATTACCGGAAGCCAGCGGTTATTTGTAAAATTGTTCATGCAAATAATTTATTCATAAACAGCATCCGTATTCAAACTATAAGCTGTTGCAAAGCTTTCAATGGTGGCTGGCTTATTGGTTTGGACAGGTTGTTTATCCAGTTTCATTAATGAGATGATATTGACGACCAGTACAAGGGAAAGCGCTGCCGTAACAAATGCGGGCCTCAAGAGTAAGAATGGCTTTCTTACCTGGCCTGGATCCTCCTGCATACGGCCAGTGAGCCTTGTATAGAAAAACTCAGGCGCAGCAGCTTTTTGGAGACCTTCCAGGCTTCCCATTATCCTTTCCGTTCTTTGATCGTTTTGCTTGTTTTCCACCTGTAAATTTTAAGTGTTATTGTTTAGATGCCGGTTATTGCGAAAACCTTCGGCCTAAGGCGGTAATTCTTTTATTTTTTTCCGGAGGTTCTGTTTAGCCCGCTGCAGCAGTGCATCTACGGCGGGTTCTGAAGTATTCAATATGGCCGCTATTTCCCTGTAACTAAGCTCCTCCACCTTATTTAGGATAAATGCCGTACGCTGGTTTTCCGGCAGTTGATCGATCATTTTAAAAAGCAGGGCCGCGTCTTCCTTCCGTTCCTGCTTTATACCCGGATGCTCAAAATCGCTCTGCTCATGTATGGGATTGTTATCACTGCCAAACAGCGCGGTAATGAACCCGAATCGCTTCTTTCTTTTTTTTGTTCTTAAATGTTCGAGCGATTTAGTGACGGTTATCCTGTAGATCCAGGTTGACAACAACGCTTCGCCTTTGAATTTTTCGATCGAGCGGTGAATTTGTATGAATACCTCCTGGGCGATATCTTCTGCATCGCCATGTTGCTGCACTAAGCCGAGGGCCGTATTGAATACCTTGTCCTGGAAACGGATCACCAATTCCTTAAATGCGGTCTCATCTCCATCACGGAGGGCAATAAGCAGGTCCTGTTCTGTCAAAAGGAATGCAGGTTTTGGTTTAGACGATACAAAATACAAAAACCACCGGTTAATTATAGAATAAGAAATTGCCTGCCGTTTCCTGCCATTGGCCATTTAGCCGGGTCGATATTTCAACTCCCTGGGCGAGTTTTGAAAAACAGTTGGCTATCCCGGATAACTTATCAAGATGCCGCTCTCCTCCCGGGTTGGCAACGGTCTTATACAAGCGCTCCCTGCATTGTCCCGGGAATAAGGAAACAAGTTCTCTCATGATCGCAATGCCTGTCTGAACAGGGAGAAATATTTTCTCATCAAAAACGGAAAGCGTTAGGCCGAAGGATTTTTCAGCAGCATACAGGCCCGCTGATGGCGTATATTGAATTGGGGAAAACCTTATACCGGGCAGGTTTTGTTGGCCGAGTCGCTGGAGCAATAGTGCGGGATCGATCCATGGCGCACCAAAAAGGGTAAAGGCATGGTCAGTCCCTCTTCCTTCATTCACATTTATGCCTTCCAGCAACCCTGTTCCGGGATAACAAAGTGCAGCCGCCATATTTGACATAGCGGGTGAAATGGGAATGAAATTTTTCTGAGAAGACAATTGATCCCTTTTCCAATTGACCAGTTTAATAACGTTCAGGTCAATATCCATTTTCCTGTCAGCTGAAAAATAGTTGGCCAATTCTCCCAATGTGCAGCTATGCCTGATGGGTATATTCCACCTGCCAATAAATGAAGAACAGTTCTCGTCCAGCATTGGTCCTTCGGCCATTTTCATGTTCCCGCTTATGGGATTGGGCCTGTCAGCGATAATGAGCGGCTTGTTATACATTGCACATGCTTCCATTACATAGGTCATTGTCCACAGGTAAGTATAAAACCGGCAGCCGACATCGAGTATATCGAATAGCATCATATCGATTCCAGCCATGTCTTCTTCTGTGGGCTTCAAATGATCACCGTATAAACTGGTAACCGGTAATTGGGTAAAGGGATCTGTAATATTGGGTTGAAGGGCGCCATCCTCACCCTTTGCAGCCAATCCATGTTCGGGAGAAAATAATTTAACGATATTGAATCCCGCAGCAAGTAATGCAGCCCTGCTCAATATATCACCGGAAGTTCTTGCAGCGTTGTTGGTGACCAATCCTATACGGGCGTTCCTGAACATGGATGACTGCTCACACAATACATCAATGCCATGAAGCTGTTTTTTATCAATGTAACTCGCCTGCTGTTTCATGATCGTCGTATAGGTTCCGCAGCTTCAGTAGCTCTTCCTTCATTTGCTGCAGTATCTTTTGATGTTCCGGAGAATCAATAAGATTCTTTTGCTCCTGCGGGTCTTTTTCGAGATCATATAATTCCCATTCATCTACCGTATAGAAGTAGATGAGCTTGTAACGCTCTCCCCTTACGCCCAGGTGCTGCAACACGGTATGATCCGCCTTGTATTCATAAAAATGATAGTAGAGGTTATGGCGGGGTATGATCTTTTGCTTCCCGGTCATCGAAGGAACGAGGCTTATCCCCTGCATAAAACCAGGAACCTTTATCCCGGCAGCTTCCAAAATAGTAGGTGCATAGTCGATCGATTGTGTCATATTCGTATTAACAGATCCGGGGCTGATATGACCAGGCCAACTCATGATCAGGGGTGCCTGCATGGAGACATCATACATCCAGCGTTTATCGAACCAGCCATTCTCGCCCAGGTACATGCCCTGGTCGCCGGTGTAGATCACCAGTGTATTCTTAGTGAGATCATTTTTATCAAGATAGTCGAGCAACCTTCCTACATTTTCATCAATGCTGGCTACACAGGCCATATAGTCCTGCATGTACCATTGGTATTTGTATTTAAGCAATACCTTTCCTTCCGGTTTCAATTCCTGTAAAAGCTTTCCTCTTTCTTCATAGATCTTTTTGATGGCCGACCTGCCCGGTTCCGGGATGCGATTAAAGATGGCGTGGTAATAAACAATATCAGCTGAATCGGGCCTCAGCCACGGGATATCCATCAGGTATTTCGGGTCTACCTTAAGATCGCTGCAGAGTTTCATATCATGCAGTATGCTCATGGTCTGGAGCCGCCATGCCGTACCATGACCCGCTGTGTCCACGTATAATGTTGCGGGCTCAGGAAATATCTTGCCGTGGAATTGCTCTATGTATTTCAGTGGTGCGAAAAAATAGCGATGCGGGGCTTTATGATGCAGGTGTAATAAAAAAGGTTTGTTCTTGTCCCGTTTGTCCATCCAGTTGATGGCATCGTCAGTAATTACGTCTGTTGCATAGCCATGGAAGGTGCTGGTATCGCCGTTCATGGAGATCAGCCTTGGCTCAAAATACAATCCCTGGCCAGGCAATATCTTCCAAAAATCAAAACCGGTAGGATAAGAATGCAGGTGCCACTTGCCCACGATCGCCGTTTGGTAACCTCCCTGCTGCATCAGCTTCGGCATGGTGATCCTGGAAGAATCGAATCTTGTACGGTTATCCTTCATGCCGTTCTTGTGCGAATGCTGCCCGGTGAGTAAGGTAGCCCTTACCGGTCCGCAGATGGAGTTGGAAACAAAGTTCCTCGTGAACAGCATGCCTTCTTTGGCAAGCCTGTCTATATTGGGTGTGCTGATAAATTTTTTATTGTAGGCACTTATGGCGTCGGCATCATGGTCATCGCTCATGATGTAGATGATATTTGGTCTTTGCTGGGCAAAAGAAGCTACAGAAAAGAATAAAAAAGCAAGGAGCAATTGCATGCGTAAATATAGCAAATCTTTAGAGGCGATAGCTTTCGAAAAGCTGTCACCTCTCATGTACTAATCTTCATCTTCAATCGCAGCATCGCTGCTGTAATAATAGTTACTTAAACCTGTGTGTGCCTCAATAAAAGGGTTAAGACCCCCAAACCAATCGAGCAGTTCATTTCGGCAGAGCCGTGTACGCCTGTTTGAGATCATAGCATGCCAGGATGACCAGGGGTATTTTGTAAAATCATTGCAGAGCCTGTGTTTTTGCGCATTTGCATGGATGTAGATGATTACCTGGGTAAAATGGGATTCTTTGATTATCTCCAGGCGTTTAAAAGGTCGGTGGAATAAATTACCGCTTCGGCCGTGTTGCTTATTGAAAGACATGGAATAGGAATTAAAAAATCGTTTCCATTCGCATTCAAGGAGCAGTTCCATGGAACTCGCATTTTCGAGAAATCTTTTCTCTACTGGTTTCAGGGAATATATTGGTTGTTTCCTCAGGTATGTTTTTATTTGGTCACAGGTCTTAACACGGGTAAGGAAGTGAAAATGATTAGGCAATAAATTCCAGCAGAAGGTATCTGCAAATGGATGTAAATATTTAAAATACTGTTTTAAAAAATAGATCCTGTTGTCATCTGATCGAAAAAGCAACTCTTTGTTATTGGTGCGGTTGTATACATGGAATATTCCATTGTCATAAAATGGAGCGTTATAGGTAGGTTTTTTGTTCACTTAGGGTTAGAGGTGACACCTTTTTAAAAGGTGTCACCTCTTGCAAAATAGAAGATTTGGAATTCATTTCGGCGAGGAAAAACTCATTTTATTCAGGAAAAAGAACCAACAAATTTCCTCACCCTCCCCTCAAATTCACCGGCAGCATTAAATAAAAAAGCGTGCTGGATGGATATCACGTAAACGGGGTGATCTTTTAATTCGCTTTCAAATTTGGAAAGTCTTACGCCATCCTTCTCCGTGGTCAGAATGATCTTTTTAGCAGCACTGATATTTTCAAATCTTTTTTTTATTTCCCGCAGGTCATCGCTGTGAAAGATATGGTGGTCGGCATAGCGCAGCAATTCATAGTTATCGACCTGGCCGGCCACATAGGCTTTCAGAGGTTCGGGATTGGCTATGCCACATACCAGCAGGATCGCCACATCCCTGGTGATCAGCATTTCCGTTTTATTAAAAAGATGGTAAGGATCTTTATAAACGAGGGTTGTAAAATAAACAGATTGGCCCGGTGCAGGCTTGAGTTCTTTACTGATCTCTTCTTTCTTTTGTGCCGGTAAGGCTGCGTCGCATTTGGTGACTATGATCATATCTGCCCTTTTGCTGCTGCTTCTCACATCCCGCAGGTCCCCGGAAGGCAGCATGCGGTCACGGGTGTACAGGTTATTGCATTCGGTGAGCAAAATATTGAGCCCTGCTTTTACCTGCCGGTGCTGGAAAGCGTCATCCAGGATGATCACCTGTGTGTCGGGACGCTCGTGAAGTAGTTGGGGTATGGCTACCAATCGCTCTTCGCCAACGGCAACAACTATATCCGGGAATTTTTTATGGAACTGCATGGGCTCATCACCGATCTCCAGCGCCGTTGTGTTTTGATCAGCAATGGCGAATCCCTTCGTCTTCCGCTTATAGCCCCTGCTTAATGTAGCTGTCCTGTACTCATTCTTTAACAGCCTTACAAGGTATTCGGTCATGGGCGTCTTACCCGTTCCGCCAGTCGCAAGGTTGCCAACGCAGATGATGGGAAAGTTAAAGGCCGATGACTTCAGTATTTTTTTATCATAGAGCCAGTTGCGGATCCATACAACGGCAGTGTATATCCAGGTAAAGGGAAGAAAGAGATATCTTATTTTTTTTGTCAAGAAAGGTTGAAAGGTTAAAGGTTAAAAAGTTGAAACGCTGGAAGAATGCCAGGTCTCAACTCCCAATTCTTAATTCTTAATTCTTAATTCTTAATTCTTAATTCTTAATTCTTAACTATTCACAAAGATAGAGAAGATGGTTGTGCCGTAGTTGCGCTCGGTTTTATAATGCGGAAATTTTTTGTAGTCATTCCTTGGTGTATGTTCCAGTATGAACCAACCGTTTGGCTTTAAAAGATGATGCTCAAAGATCCTGAACGGCAGTTCATCGATCGTTGCCAGCGCATACGGAGGCCCGGCGAATACCAGGTCGTATGCCCCTGGTGCTGATTCTATGTAACGGAAAACGTCTGATTTGACGAGCTTGAAATTATCAAAACCCAGGAATGCAGCTGTTTGCCTGATGAAATCGTACATCTTATTGTCCTTCTCCACGATGGTAACATTCGCCGCTCCCCTGCTGGCCAATTCGTAGCTGATGCTACCGGTGCCGCCGAAGAGGTCAAGTGTCTCCATGCCTTCTATCTCCAGGTTGTTCTGCAGGATATTGAAAAGTCCTTCCTTGGCAATATCCGTGGTAGGCCTCGTGTGGGGCATGTTCGCAGGCGGATTTATTCTCCTGCCACCGTGTGTGCCGCTGATTATACGCATGAGGCCAGGGTAAATAAATGGCTGAAGAAATGTTGCGGATGATCTTTGATCTCATCACTGTAGCCAAAATCCGGGGACAGATTATCAAATTCCACGTTCAAAAAATAGTTGTAGATGGCAGCATAAAGGTTTGATCGCTCATCAACGAGACCGGTCACCTGCAGTTTGACTGTTTCCGGTGTAATATCAAAACTCTTACAAATATTCAGGAGCTGGTAAGCCGCATCCGCAGGATTACTATAGGAAAAATTCTGGAGTACCTGCAGCTTACCTTCCCTGCGCAGCATCACCGTTAGGCTGCTGGTATAAAAAACGGCGAGCAATTCATCTCCTTCCACTGTCTTCCTGTCAACAAGCACGGAATACTGGTGTGTTTGGATCCCGGCTGGAAATTGTGCCAGGAAGCTATCATGAATGACCGAAGGCACCCGGTAAACATTATGCAGGTTATGCCTGTAGAGGAAATCGATCTTTACCGCTTTATCCCCCTCATCTCCATAAACAAGGTCGAGCATTTTGTTGTTGGCATCCCTGTCTATCATTTCAGGCGGTACCAGTATGCTTTCGGGGAATGCCCAGAAGATATGGACCTTTCTATAGGGTTGTTTCAGCAGGCTTTCTGTTTCGAGGATGTGTTTCATTTCTTTTGCAAGTGCAGATGCGGGCATCTGCATGGGAAAAGAATAGATCAGTACGGAGCGAAAGCGCTGAACACTATCCAGCGTGAAAGCAGAAATGCCCATTGGGCCTGCTTCTATGAACAATTGCGTAGTGCTGCTATCCACTCCCTGCGCCTGTATGTTGAACGATGGATTCAAATTCTATGTTTGGGCAGGCAAAATAAGATAATTTTGCTGACTTTATGGAAAGTACAGCTGCAATCAAAGATTTAAAAGTAAAGGTTACCAATAAGCAAATACTGTCGATCGCGTTGCCGATCTCGCTGTCGATACTGATCCCGCAGATCAATATGCTTACCAACGCTATTTTCCTGGGAGGACTCAGCACAGAAGCATTGGGCAATGCGGGTATCACGGGTGTGTTCTACCTGATCTTTGCGGTAGCGGGTAATGGATTGAATAACGCTTTGCAGTCTGTTTTTTCAAGGTACGCAGGGGCTGATAACAGCGCGGCTTTCCCGATCATTTTGGCCCAGGGGATCAGGATTAGTCTGCAGTTCGCCGTGGCGGGAATGCTGATCACGTATTTTATTGCGCCCTGGATCTTCCAGCAGTTTGCCGATCCCAAAGCCTATCCCCAGGAGATAAGTTTTTTAAAGATCAGGATACTGGGGCTACCCTTCCTGTTCCTGTTTCAAATGGGTAATGCATTCCTGGTCGCTTCTTTGAACAGCCGTTACCTGATGATCGGGTTTATCTGTGAGGCAGCAATAAATATCCTCCTCGATTTTTTACTGATCAAAGGACGCTTTGGTTTCCCGGCACTCGGCTTCAACGGTGCAGCTGTTGCCTCCGTTATTGCCGAAGTGATTGGATTGATCGTTGTGCTGATCGTACTGTTCAGGACGGGATTGAAAAAGCAATATGGCCTGCTAAAAGAATATACCTACGACAAGATCATCACGAAGCAGATCCTGACCATATCGGCCCCGCTGATGCTTCAATACGTGATCAGTGTAACCACCTGGCTGGTTTTCTTTATCCTCATCGAAAGCCTCCATGATGAAACTGCCAAGGCCATCAGTAATACCATGCGTAACGTGTTTGGCCTGCCGGGGGTGTTTGTGTGGGCATTTGCCAGTACCTGTAACGTGATGGTGAGTAATTTAATGGGACAGCGCAAAGAGGAGAAAGTATTGCAGGCCATTACAAAGATCACTTTACTCAGCATCGGCTTTTGCCTGATGATGTGCCTGCTGGTAAATATATTTCCCGCTGCCTTCTTCAGCCTGTTTGGCCAGGACGAGAATTTTGTAAAGCAAGGGATCCCCGTATTGCGCATGGTATCGTGCGGGCTCATGCTGATGAGCATTGCGAATATTTGGCTGAATGGTGTTACCGGAACGGCAAAGACAAAGGTGAACCTGCTCATCGAGATCGTCGCGATCACGGTCTATTTGATGTATTCCTGGTATTTTGTAAAAATGAATTATATCTCGCTGGCCATGGCCTGGAGCAATGAGCTCATCTATTGGTCCACCATCTTTCTCATGTCGTTTACTTATTTGCGCAGCGGGAGGTGGAAAACAAAATAGCAGCCGTTATTCCCCAATGATCTTTTATTCCAGTTTGCTTTTTAGCGCCGCGGTCTTCTCTATCTCGCTCCATTTCCTGGGCGCATCAGCAGACAGCAATTCAAAGCCAGCCTTGTTGATCAGCACATCGTCTTCGATACGCACGGCGATATTCCACCACTTCTTATCACATTTGCTGCCTGCAGGGATATAGATACCCGGCTCCACCGTAAAGACCATATTCTCTTTTAACAATGATTCATAATTTCCTTTGTCGTGCACATCGAGGCCAAGATAATGTGAGCAGCCATGAGGGTAATACCTGCCTACTTCATCTTCTGTTTTTATTATGCCCAGTTTAATTAATCCTGCTGCCAGCACATCACGGGCTATATCATTGAGCGAACTGAATGGCGTTCCGGGCTTACACACCTTGAAAACGGCTTCCTGCGCATCGTACACCAATTGGTAAATGGCCTTCTGCTCGTCAGAGAATTTACCATTGGCGGGTATCGTACGGGTCACATCGGCCGAATAACCATGGTATTCTGCTCCAACATCCATCAGCAATAGCTGGTTATCGATCTTTGTATTGCTGTTCTCTTCATAATGCAGGATGCATCCATTGGCACCCGCTCCCACTATCGGTGGATAGCCTTCGTCTTCTGCGCCCCATTTATTATGGATATAAAGATGTATGCCTTCCACCTCACGCTCACCCATGGCAGGCGTTACCGCCTTCATTACCTCGGCATGTGCGAGCGAAGATATCTTCACCGTTTTACGCATGAGCCCGATCTCTTCTGTTGTTTTGATCTCGCGGAGTGCAGTAGTGATCTCTTCATAAATATCCATGCCCCATTTTTGTGCCCTGATGGTTCTTTTTATCGACTCCAGTGCAGCAGAGTCCGGCCGGGCAAGCACCTGTTTGATGATCGGGTCATCCGCAAGGGCCTTGTTCTCATCGGCCAGCTTTTTCTCGTACTTAATAAAACCGTCGAGGTTGGAAGGGGTGATATATTGTGCGATGAGTTGCTGCTGCCTGTGCACTTCAGGATCACCGGTGGCCGTCATTCCTTTTTCTTTGAAGACATGCTGCAGGCCACCCAATCCATTGATATTATTTTTGTCGATCTCTTCAATTGCTATATCATCATAGATCAGCATCGCAAATTTTTTATAATCGATGGCAAAATCCTTAAAGGCTTTGCCGGTATATACCTTTGTAAAACCCAGCTGTGCCTTAACCCCTTCAGCGCCCAGGCGCCTGCCCGTCCACATTTCTGATGACGGATCTTTTTCCCTTGCGAAGAATACTTCGTTGTAGGCATCCGCTCCTGCACCCTGCATGTCCTTGAACAGCAGCAATACCGCATCGGGTTCCTTATAGCCCGTCAAATAATACATGTCGGGGTTCTGGTGAAAAACATAGTTCACATCTTTGGAAAAGACCCTTTCTGGATAGGAAAAGACGACGGCCACTGAATTGGCGGGCATCAGGTTCCTGAAGGCCTCCCTCCTGCCTTTATGAAATTCTTTGGAGAGATAATCAGTGGGCAGGTTCTCCTGCGCATGCAGCACGCTCATGCAAACGGATAGTGCCAGTAAAGAAAATATTTTTTTCATCTTACTCGTTTTAAAAATTTAAGTCCTCCAATATCCGGTCGTCAGTCGTCCATGGTCCGTCGTCACCCTACAATATCCTGTCGATCGGCGTTATTTCTTTCCTGAACGGTTGTCGCTTCCAATAGGTAAGGCATCTCCACAGCCATTCAAAAGGTCCGAAACGGAAATAGCGCAGCCAGATATGGCTCCAGGTGATCTCTACGATCCATACGCCTGCAACCACATAAAACAGCTGGTAGTATTGAAGCTTACCGAACAGCCCGAAGCCAATGCCCATAAAGATAATGCCACAGATGACGGATTGCATCAGGTAATTGGTGAAAGCCATTTGTCCAACGGGACGCATAAGCGCGAACAGCCATTTGAACCAGCCGGATTTATACATGAGCATGATCAGGCCGAAAATACCAATGGAATGAATGAACCGTTGCAGTTCATAAAACTCGAACTTTTTATTTTTCAGGATCTCGAACCAGTTAAAATGATGGCTTACGTCATAGTTGACGAACAGGTAAGACAATGGCAGGCCCACTATAAGACCAATGGCCGCCATCCACGCATATACTTTCGTCTTAGCTTCGCCCTGTAATATGCCGAGTTTAAAGAATGCAAGTCCTATGAACATGAATAAAGGCACATCGAAGATCGCCCAGTAATACATGGCCATCGTCTCTCCTTCTTCGGCCATGCGGCTCCTTGCTTCATACAACTCCGCATAGCTGCCCGTTATTTCTTTTACCTGTTTTTCCAGCTTCTTCTTTTTTTCTTCCGGCTTGCTCTTTTCTTTCAGATCGTTGTAGGCTCCAAGTTCCTCCTTCTGCTTTTCATTCAGCTTTGTTTTTGTAGTGTCGATCGCGGCCACCAGTTCTCCCTTGCTGATCACTTCTTTTCGTTTATAGAGGTCCCTGTTCTCCCGGGCGGTCATCAACACCAGGCAAGCCATTGCTGCGATCAATAAATACTTAGGGGCCATTCTCCTGAAGGCAAAAACTATGATACCGCAGATCGCGTAGTGATACAATATGTCCCAGAACCAAAGCAGTACATACGCATGAAACATCCCGAACAGCAACAACCACAACTGCCGGCGTATAAATAACTCTGCGGGCATCAGGCCTGTCGTTCTCTTTTCAAGTCTTGTCACAAATATGTACATGCCTGCCCCGAACAACATGGAGAAAAGTCCACGCATACTTCCTTCGAATACACCGGGACCGAATACATACCAGAAAAAATAATTGATATCGCCCTGGGGCTGTACCGAAAAATCAAATATAGCTAAATGCCCAAGTCCGAAACCGGGAATATTCATCAGCAGGATACCCAGTATGGCGATCCCTCTCAGGCTGTCGAGCATATGGATCCTTTCCTGCTGGCTGATAGGGGCAGCCAGGGTAGTATTTGTCTCTAAGTTGAGCATACCGTTAGTTTTGGTTATGAAAAAAACTTATTCCACGCCGGCGCTTCTTCAATATGCCTATTGACTTTCCTATCCTATTTTAGAATCATTATCTCAGGGATCTTAAAAGCTGCTACGTCATTGACGAGGGCAGTCTTACTGGTTTTTAGGGAAGCAAAGAACTTATCGATCTCGTCCCCATAGCTTCTTGTGCTTACACCAAAAAGCATCACGCCCTTCTGCCCGTAGGCATTGGTAAAAAGCTTATACTTATAAACATTCCGCTCAACAATACTGAGTGCTTTTCCGTCAGGAGTATTGGCACTTAACAAAAAGTCGATCATGTATTCTCCCAGCTTTGGATTGTTGAATGTCTGGAACTGAACCATGGGATTTGTTTCCTTCATTTTGGTCAGCTCGGCGATCTTCGCGTCCACCCTATCTTTGATATTGGTCTGCCCGGATATTACATCGATCAATATCATGGTCCTGTATTTATCGGGATTCACTCCTTTCTCTATATATTCCTGCTTATAGAGATCAACAGCGGGATGTGAACTCCAGCTAAGGTTGAAGCTCTTATTCCGGAATACGATCGGCCCAGGCACCTTGATAAGATCTGCTACCGGCTTCGCCAGTTGTGCGCAGGCGGTAGTGGACAGGAATGCTGCAAGTATGATGATGATCGCCCTGTTTTTTTTCATTTACGCGATTTAGACAATGAATTGTTTGCGGGTAAAAATAGTTTTCTTCTTCAAATTATTATATTTTTATTTATGATCACTATTATGGCTATGACAAAGAATATTAAGATCCTGTTGCTCGCCTCCTTGTTTTGCGCTGGTTTCAGTGCCTGCAATACGGCTACCCCCGAGGACTATTTTGGGCGGGCGGTATTGGCCTCCAATATGCTGACCGGCTTTGCCGATGATGGCATGGAGCGCCAGTTACAGTCACCCTCTGCAAAGACGGCCGCTAATGGCGAGGCGGTTGCCATGACCAGGACCGAAGAACTGGATGGCAGGATACAGGTGATAGAAGAAGATCATGAAAAGCTAAAGGGGCTCAAACAGACCGACGATGCAAAAGAGATCATGCAAAATTCCCTCAGCCTGTATGATTATGTGCTGCCGGTCTATAAAAAAGAATACAGGGAACTCGCTGCCTCCTACGATAAGGCTGCGCCCAGGGAACAAACACAGGCTGCTGCGCAGGCCATACACGATAAGTATTTCGAGGGCTTCAAGGAGCGCTATGATAAATTGATCAGGAGTGGCAAGGCGTATGCGGCAAAGCACAATATCAAGGTGAACTGGGCAGAGTGAGGTAACACGAATTAGAGCGAATTACACGAATTAGAGAAATCAGTTTAGTGCTGTCATGCTTAGGTACGAAGCATCTTCTTTTTAAATTGGAGATTCTCCGCTATCGCTCAGAATGACAATCCTATAAATAATTAGGGACATGACATGTTTTCAAAACATGTCATGCCTAAAAGTATTCGTGTAATAGATAAAATGAAATTTTTAAGCCTGCAGCCCATTCGTGTAATTCGCTAAAATTCGTGTAATAAAAACTATTTCAGTCTTCCCATCCCGATGATCCCCACGGGCAGCCATTCCTTTTCGATCGTCACGCCTGAACGGATCTCTGGTTCTATTGCCAGTACCACGATCGCAATACGGCCGGCGGCCGCCTTGGTATCAATGACGATCTGTTTTCCCGGAAGCAGCTCATCGGTATAGCTGAAACGATGGTTCTCCACGTGTATCCCCAGTTGCGATGCACGCTCGAACGATGCATGAAGCACAGCAAGCTTCATATTTATTGCGATGGTATGCAATGGCAGCTTCTTCATATCTTTTTTCGGGTTCATGGAAGGGATAGTGATCGCTATCATTCCCTTGCCCCTATCTTCAAGCGCAATGCTGGTGAACAGCATATCCCGCAGGTCGGCTGCCGGGTTCAGCTGGCACATATCATTCGGCCTTGTTGCCAGTGGCCAGGCGGTCTTGTCATGATTGGCAGCATAGTGATTGCGCATCCAGCCCCTCCCGTTATTATATGACCCCAGGGTGAGCCGGAAAAGCAGTTGCAGCTTCAGTAGCTTCAACATGCCAGAGCCTGCCCTGGATACTTTTCCAAAAATGTCGGTGTTCGGGTTAACGGGGCTTCCCCTCTTTTTTGTTCGCTTTCCGGGCCGCTGCCTCGCATAGGTCTTCCCGTTCATCGTATAGAATACGATAGTGCCAATTGCCCCCGATAAATTACCATCTTCAATGCGTGCCATATTAGCCGTTTTAGATGCATTAAATATATATAGCTGCAGCTACCCTCCCAGCCAGTTGACTATTATTAAAGCCTTATTAAATATACATTAAATTTATAATAAAATCAAATTTCAACACTTCTTATGTGGTTTAATATGGTTTTAATGTGGTAATAATGTGGTTTTAATCAAATTTTAAGCATAGATAAAACAGGGTTTAAAAGGGATCTACCATGAGGGGGAATAGGATTACGCCGGGGAAATGATGACTTAAAGATCCATCAGCAGCTGGTGGTTCGGGTGGGAATAGATTTCCTGGAGTGCTGTGCCCTTTTCGTTGGCCTTAGTTATGAAGAATTAGCAGTTTAACAAGGCAAAGTGAAATAATTTCTTCTGACGATCGTTTTTTGAAAGGAGTAATGCAGGCTTTTTTACCTCTGCATAAGCATCCAGCTAACCAGGTCCTTTGGATCCATGATACTCCAGGAGTGAGGATGCCTTTTGTTGGAGGGTTTCCGGTATCCCTTATTGACCGTGGTGACCAGGCTGATCTTTTTATTTCCCAATCTCCTTAGTTCATTTGTCATGGCAGCAAAATCCAGTGCATTCATGCCCGTGTAGTCGGCGCCGTCATCAAGCCACCAGTTCACATCGGGTTCCGTATACAGGCGGATGGGGAGACCGGTCAATGACCTTATGGCCTGTTGCGTATTGTCGTTAAAAGAATAAGGAGATAGTTTATGATAGCTGGCCGGAACTTCTGGTGGCAAACCGCCGAATTCTTTTTTGAAGCGCTTGATTAAGTACTCTCCTTCTTCCTGCGGCTCCTTTCCTTTTTCCAAAAGCCTTTTCTCCCTGATGATGGTATTATACATTCTTTCAAAGTCCAATGGCGAGTCGCCGGCAAAGAGAGCGGCTGGCTTGATCGCGTAGTTATTCGTGAGGGCTAACTCTGCATATTTTACTGCACAGGTTCCCCCGATAGAAAAGCCTCCAACATAAAAAGGAAGTCCCCCGAGTTTGTATTTGCTGTTCACCTGTTGCAGGATCTCGATGAACGAAGCCTGGGTAGCGGCATCTATGCCGAACGAGGAGATACCTGTTTTAAAAGTTGGAATGATGGTTAATATGCCTTGTTGTGCGGCATATTTCGGCAGTTCTGTTTGCAACAGCACATCCTTTGCTTTTTGAAACATCCCTGGTATCATGAAAGCATAGCCTTTCCACGGAAGCTTAGGAGGATAAACAACGATATACAGGTTTGCAGTGCTGTCCTTAGGATCCAAATAAACGGTCTCTGTTTTCTGGGCTATAGAATCTCCGCAAAATAGAAGAAGGACAAAGAACAGAAGGGATCTGGTCATGATAATGTTTTTGTTTGTCGCAGTGCATAAATATACACAACTAATTCAATGACCATCAGCGAAAATATTTTAAAGGGCGGGTATGCGGCAGGTGGTGGATGTTGTGCAGGCAGTAATTATTTCGACAGCGCAATATAATAATACGGGTCGTCTCCCGAGATGAGCTGGCCATTGACCCTGTATGATCGTATGGGATTTATGCAGCCTCTTTTTTCCATCGACAGGGTCTCCCTTCCTGTTACCTGCTCTTCACTGATCTCTGTTATCCGGAAGAGCCTGTTCTTACGGGGTATATAGACCTCATAGTCGAATTTACTCCTGATGCCATAGCCATTGCTGGCAAAATTAGCGTCCACTATCAAATAATTATTGGTTGTCCAGTTATAAGATGCCTGCAGGCTGTCCATTGACCATGACTCAACGAAGCTACTGAAATTCGATGCTGTTACATACTTCCGTACGATCACCGAATCGATATCGCTTTTTGTAAACCCGTAAATATTTATATTAACGCTCGCCTCCTGGCAGGGGTATTCCTTGCAGGAGTAATTGATCAGTATTATTGAAAGTAAAACTATTAAGGTCCGTTTCATGCCCTATGGACTATATATAACTTCAAATTGCTGCCTAAGGATACCGAAAATAAAATCTGCTTAACTTCAGCCAATCAATACATCACCCTTTGCTTCGTTTTAAAGCCCTTACCGGATTCCGTTGTCTCGCCGCCTGCATGGTATTTGTTTACCATAACCGCAAATACTGGCGTGACCAGTTACACCCGGAGATACTAAGGCTATTCGGCGAATTCCATATCGGCGTGGCGCTGTTCTTTGTATTGAGCGGATTCCTGATCGCCTATACTTATTCCGATGAGCCCATGCGGTCAGGCAAGGCCTATACCCGGTACATGCTATTGAGGCTGGCCCGCATCATGCCGCTTTACTGGCTTTTACTTACCGCTTATTATCTTGACCCGGTCTTTGGTAAGCGGGAATTTTCCTGGCTTACTTATTCGCTGTTCCATGGCTTTTCGGATAAGCACAACCTCGATGGCATTGCGCAGGCATGGTCACTCACGGTAGAGATGAGCTTTTATTGCCTGGCTCCCCTGCTCTGCTTGCTGCAGCGCAAACATATATTGTACCTGCTGGCTGCATTGCTGGTATTGTTTGGCAGCAGCTGGGCCGGCGGTGAATTATGGCATCGCGTGAACGGCAATCCCGAACGCTTCTTCTATCCTTTACAATTTATATTGACCGGAACTTTTTCCGGGCGCTTTACAGAATTTCTTGCGGGGATGTTGCTGGCGATGGCCATACGTAATAGTTCATTAGAGGTGACAGCTTTAAAAAAGCTGTCACCTCTTTGGGTAAAAAAAATCCCATATAAGACGACGATAGGCTTCACCGGCATATTCGTTACCGCTTATTGTATCGGCCTGTTCCAATCCAACCTCCAGGATGATGGCGTTGATCACATGGGTGGGATATTGCTGCAAAAGATCGCCCTCCCTTTTTTCGTGCTGCTCTCGCTGGCGGGACTGATCTACGAGCGCACCTGGCTGCAAAGATTCTTTGCTTCGCGGCTGCTGGTATTATTGGGTAACGCTTCCTTTGCTTTTTACCTGGTGCATATCAGCTATGTTAACCTTAAGGCAAGACAATACATCTACCTTCCCGACCGCAATTTCATCCTGCTTTGGCTGGTTGCGATTGTGTTATACCTTGTTTTTGAAAAACCTATTTATGACAGGTGCCGGAAGTGGTTGAAGTGAACCTTATAGGTTTAGCTTTCCATCGTCATATAATCCAGGTTACCATTTTCATCGGTGTTTATGACCACTAAATAATTGGTCAACTCCTTTCCGATCGAATAGTCGAATATGGCAAACTGGTCTTCACTATCGGGGTATAGGCTAACCCTCACCAGTTGAAGCTTGTTTAACAACCGCCCCGCTTGTTCAGTGGATTTGACATTGCTGCCGACCAGGTCAGCGATATCATCCGAAGCCAGTTCTTCCAAATGATGGTTTAAATAGAACCGTACAGTATCCCCGTCTTCATCATCAAAATCCTGCTGGATATATTTTTTATTGTTAAGATCATGGATCCTTAGGTTCTCGATGAATTGTTTTACGGTCTCCAGTCTTTTGACGTCGATCGAGTTCTTCTCAAAGTTGAGGTCAATTTCAACTTCGGAGCCATTAAATTCAATATCCACATCATAATATTCTTTTACCGAAGCCGGATCGAGGATCCCGAAATGTGGGAGTTTAATCGTTGCCATATTTGTACTATCTGAATTAGTATACTGGTTATTTGATCAGCATCAGTGCTCCCATAGTTTCTATTCCATCGAACAAATTTCCAATACGGATATTTTCATTTTCAGCATGCTGGTTATTATCATGATTAGCTACTGGCACGGTAACGGTTTTGGCAGCCAGGTATTTTTCAAATATAAAAAGTGGCAAGCTACCGCCCATCGTTGGCTGCAATACGACCCGGTTGCTGGATATACTTTTTACTCCCGCGATCACTTCCTGTACGATAGGCAGTTCCATATCGGCACGCTGTGCATTGTAGCCATCATTTTTAGGAACTATTTTTATGATCTTTGAATAATTGGTTCTTTCTTCATCGGTGGGGTCTTTGGCGGTAACATAATATCCCTGCGCTTTTATGTGATCGACCAGTTTTTGTTGCTGCCGCTTCCAGTCGTTACCCAATACCAGTCTTAGGTCAATGGCTGCGGCAGCATAGGTTGGTATTTGATTGGAAGACTGTGTGCCAACATTACCGCTTTGCATCCCGTTAATATTTAATGAAGGCTGGTTGATCGCCTCGCTCAATGTCAACCCCTGCATGTCAACCCCCTTTATCCCCAGCTCTTTTTTCATTTGTTCATCTACCGAAGGCACCTCCGCCAGGGCCTTCCTTTCGGCAGTGGTTAAAGGGGTCACGTCATCATAAAAACCTTTTATGGTCACCCTCCCGTTGTCGTCTTTCATAGAAGCCAATAATTTTACCAGCATCATGGCGGGATTAGGAGCCCAGTTGCCGTAATGTCCGCTATGTAATGGCCGCTTTGAAGCATACACCGTGAGGTCAAGACGCGTATCCCCACGAACACCAAGAACAATTTGCCTTTTCCCGGATTGATGCACTGGCCCGTCACAAATGATCCACAGGTCGGACCCGAGTAGGGATCGGTGCTTTTCCAATATTTCATTAAGGTGTGTAGACCCTGCTTCCTCTTCCCCTTCGAAGAAAAACTTAAGATTACAGCCGGGGATCATGTTGCTTTTATTGATCGCATCATAAGCATTCAAAATGGCATCAACACCTGCCTTGTCATCAGCAGCACCGCGGGCATATATCCTCCATTCGTTATCATAGCTGCCATCCGGGGGAAAAGGCATATTGGTCCCACCCCTGTCCATGGCATTTGAAAACAGTTTTGGCTGAAACGGGGATAGTCCTGCTGCCCATTGTGAGGGATTGACAGGCTGCCCATCGTAATGCGCATAAAAGACAAGTGTTTTTTTTGCGCCGGGAACCATCACTTCTCCATATACGGCCGGTGGTACTCCAGCCGTTGACGCGGGTAAAAGCTGTACTTTTTGAATACCCCGCTTCTTCATCATGTCCATAATGAAAGCGGCATTCTTTTGTTGTCCGACGGTATCTGCTGCTACATTCGGCAATGAAAGGAATTCAGTGAATTCATTGATGATATTGCCGGCATTCTTATTTGCATATTTCCTGATGGTCAGCAGTTCGGGGGATTGGGCTGTAACCTGCTGGATGAGCAGGAGACTCAAAAGGATAATAAATGACTGTTTTCTCATAAACTGAAATTAATGCGCTGCATATGAAGTTAGGAAGATCGGGCTTACAGCTCTATTTCGAAATTGCTGCCATCATCCGAAGCTACAAAATTTCAGATGTTTCCCACAACATGTCATGTCTATCAGGGCTGGTTCTTTTGTTTGAGTTCCTGCGCCATTTTCAATGTATGTTCCAGTGATCGGGTATTGGTCCAGTCATTATGCCCGGGAATGATATATTTTGGCTGTTTACATTTTTCCTGCACATTTTTTATCGTGGCTGCATAGCCCGTTATGCTGGCATCTCCCAGGTTACCGAGATCACTGTCTTCAACACTCTTTACCAGGCAACCGCCATAAAGCACTCTTTCTTTCTCAAACCATATCACGATATTATCCGGTGCATGGCCCGGGCCGGGGAAATAGGTCGCAAAAGAATATTGCCCGGCTTTAAATACCGTATCGTTGTCGATCAAAAATTCGGCTCTTCTCATGCCCCTTTTCTTACTAAGCTCATCGGTCCGCCTGCTGGTATAGGTCCTGATGCCGAGCTGCCTGTAGTATTCCAGCCCACCGGTCCTGTCCTCGTGGAAATGCGTGGCAATGCAGAGGATCACTTTTTTATGGTGCCTTGCGTTGATACTGTCCAGCAGGGGCTGGAATTGTGTAGTATCCCATGGTGAATCAAACATCACCGCACCTTTATTCGTTAAAAGGTACATGCCGTTTGCTGGTATCCGGTTTCCTTTATAATAATTATAGGTGGTGAACACATAAAAGTCGCCGGTTAAATGTGAGATCTCAAGGCTGCTGCCTTGCTGCTGCGCAAACATTTTCCCGGGGAGAAAAAAGCAAATGAGGGCTATCGCTGTTGTTCGCAATGCTAATGGTATTATGTTTGTGTTTTTATCCGTGACAGTTTTTGAAAAGCTGTCACGGATAAAACTATAAAACCCTTCAAGGTTTAGTTTGCCTTCCAAACGTTATTGGCAAAATTCATATCCGGGAAGGCTTTTGCCTCATCTATCTCTACCCTTTTCAACTCTTCCGTGGTGGGCAGTTTTACCTTCCAGATATTGGTATTGTTCCAGACCTCTACGGGTAATTTTAAGCTGCCCTTCGTTCCGCTCTTTGTCTCGTAACTAAGATTCACCGGCATCGCCATCTGGTCCATATTGCCGATCGTAACTATGGCTCCGTTAGCCGCATTGTCCTTATCATATTTCACAGAAAGGATGGCCTGGTCCAGTTTATAGTTTTCCACGAACCATGCTTTCCAGAACCAGCTGAGCGTTTCGCCGGAGGCATTGTCCATACTTCTGAAAAAATCCCAGGGCGTAGGATGCTTGAATGCCCAGCGCCTGATATATTCCCTGAAGGCATAGTCAAAACGGTCCGGGCCAAGGATCTCGTTTCGCAGCAGGCTCAGGCCATAACCCGGCTTACTGTATAGGGAGTTACCGATATTGCCTTCCTTCATCGCATCGGGCGTATTGAATATGGATTCCGTGTTCTCGCTGAACATATATTTCGCGGTATTCTCACCATTGATCGGCCCGCCTTTGTATTCACCGTTGTTAAAATCTTCACCGGCCAGGGAATTGATGAAAGTATTGAAGCCTTCATCCATCCATCCATATTCCCGCTCATTGCTGCCTACGATCATGGGGAACCAGGTATGCCCGAACTCGTGATCGGTAACGCCAAACAACCCGGCTGTTGTTGCCCGGCTGCCGCAGAACACAATGCCAGGGTATTCCATGCCACCTACATTGCTGGCCACATTAACGGCGCAGGGGTAAGGATATTCGTACCAGCGCTTGCTGTAATTTTCGATGCTGCCCTTGGTATATTCTGTTGCCCTGCCCCATGCTTTTTGGCCGTTACTTTCTGCAGGATAAACACTCATTGCCAAAGCAGTTTTGCCACTGGGCAGGTTCATTTTTGCTGCGTCCCAGATAAAGCTTTTACTGCTGGCCCATGCCACATCCCTCGCGTTGGTTATCTTAAAATGCCAGGTAAGCGTATTTGCTTTTGGCCTTGATGAGGGTTCGGTTACTTCGGCTTCGGTTCTTATCATTACCGTTTTGTCACTCTTCTTTGCCTGTGCCATCCGGCTAACCTGCGTTGGCGTTAATACCTGCGCTTCGTTTTGCAGCTCCCCGCTGCACACTACGATATGAGTTGCCGGCGCGGTTATGTTCACGTCGAAGTCACCATACTCTAAATAAAATTCACTCGGGCCAAGATAAGGTAAGGTATTCCATCCTTCCACGTCGTCGAACACGCACATACGGGGATACCATTGTGCTACGGCAAAGATGTCGCCGTTCTTCGTTTTTAAGATACCGGCACGGTCTGCACCATATTCAGGAAGTGTGAATGCAAAATCTATCTTTATTTTAATGATATCGCCGCCCGGCTTTAATACTTTGGGGAGCCTCAGCTGCATTCTTGTATCCGTGATCACATAGTTTGCATTGCTGTTATCATTCACAAGCTTTACCGAACTGATCTTGTATCCGCCATTGAAATTGGATTTACTGTCGCCATACCTGCTGCGACTGCCCAGCGGCATTCTTGCCTGTCCCCTGCTGTCTTTATTAAAAAGATTCTGGTCGAGCTGCAGCCACAAAAAATTCAGCGGGTGAGGGCTGTTGTTCTTATAGGTAATGACCACGTTTCCCGTGATCTCATTCGTCACATCATTCAGGGATGCATTGATCTGGTAATCGGCCTTGTTTTGCCAGTAGCCCACATTGGGCTCGCCGGTTGCCGCACGGCTGATGGTTCCTCCCGAGCGGTAAAACATCGGGGAGAATAAGGTATGCGGATCGTATTTAGATTGCTTGATAAGATCATCCTGTGCGGTGACGGTGATAGACAGAGCGAGGATGGTAAAGAAGAGAATTATTTTCCTTGGCATGACTTAATTTTTTAGTGTCCGAAGTTACATTAAAGAATTACACGAATTATTTACCGGGGGAGAATTACACGAATTTGAGCGAATTACACGAATTAGAGCGAATTGCACGAATTAGAGCGAATTGCACGAATTAAAACACGATACGTTTATAGGTAAATGATCTTTCTCCGAAATTGGCAATTATCCCAAGTTTTAAACCCGAGACTTTTAAATAGTTTAGCGTTTGCGCAACGAAATTGTTAATGATGGATGGACAAGACTTGACCTCAAGGATGATAGATTCAAAGACCAGAAAATCCGCACAATACCGATGCGGTAAAATAATCCCTTTATATTCAATGTTATACTGTTGCTCCCGTTTGTAAGGAATATCATTTGCTTTAAATTCCAACTCAAGTGCATCCTTATACAATACTTCTTTGAAACCCATCCCCAGGGACGTGTGAACTTCCATGCAACTACCAATTATTAAATAGAATTCTTCTTTTAAGATGATAGTTCCCACAAATCAGCGATTAACTCATTGAAATTAATATAACCTATAATCCTTGAGTTGTGAAAAACACTGCAGATCAGGGTGTTTTTATTAATTCGTGTAATTCGCTCAAATTCGTGTAATAAAATAAAATAAAAAATTAGTGTAATGCTTTAATCCCATTCTTTAAGGAGTGCCCTACCCTTTTCCTTGATGGCAATATCGTCTTCCGTGTGGATGGGAAGGGTGAGCATGAGGTTGATATAGGCCCTGGCCTTCGCTTTATCGTCATTTTCCTTGTAGGCTTTCGCCATTTCGAGATAATTCAAAAGGAACTCGGGTCTTAGCGCACGTGTCTTTTCAAAAGAGCGGATGGATTCTTTTAAAGATGCTGATGGCAACCCGCCATAAAAAACCTTGACCACCGTTTTCTCCACCACGTTCAGGTTGCTGAGCTCGTAATTCCACCGGCCCAGCACATGCCATGCCTTCCAGTTCTGCGGATCGTATTTTACAGAGATGTCTGCATACTTTTTTACTTCTTTGGCGGTAGCTATCTTTTCTTTTGCCGTTTTACTCATCGAGTTCCTGCCCAGCGCCATCGCCATTACGCAATTGGCTTCCGAATTATTAGGATCGACCTTTAAAGCCGTTTCGGCATAGATCTTTGCCGCTTTATAATAGTCATCCCGCAATTTTATGTTTGTCTCCCGCTGCCCGATACGCGTGCACAGTTCACTGCATTTATTGAGTGCGTATATATTTGTCTTTTGCAGCTTGAGCACTTCTTTGAATTTCTGAAAGGCAGCTTTTTCACTGGGAATGGCCTCCAGGCGGTATCCTTCCTTAAGTAATTCGTTCACATCCTGCGCCTGGATAACGGGTACAACGGAAAAGAGGCTGAAGAGTATGGATAAAAGGGCTTTCAATATTTAATATTCTTTTTTATAACTAACGCCTGCCGTGCCCTGAATATTTGGGATAGGTGGAGTTTTTTTCTTAATAGAAACCGAGATCGTTTTGATCTTCGGATCGAGTTGCTTTACCTGCTCTACCATTTCCTGTGCCACTGTTTCTAAAAGAGCGGTAGGGATATCCATCCGCTGCTTGATCACCTCAAAAATACGGGCATAATTGACGGTCTGCTCAATGCTGCTGATCATTTGCGCCGGCTCGAATTGTATATCTGCATTTACTTCGTATTCGGTACCCAGTATCTTCTCCTCTTCGTACAGGCCGTGGAAGGAATGGAATAGGAGGTTATGGAGCTGCAAGGTGATCATTATGCAATTAAGAATTAAGAATTAAAAATTCCTTTTGGTTGGAAGTGTTTGAGATTATGCATGGTCTCTAAAGTGAAAAAATTTTTAATTTTTAATTCTTCATTTTTAATTAATGCAACCCCTGCTCTCCCAGCCATCTTTCCGCATCCAGCGCAGCCATACAGCCGGAGCCGGCAGCAGTAACCGCCTGCCTGTAGATCTTATCCTGCACATCGCCCGATGCAAAAACACCTTCGATATTTGTTTTGGATGTTCCCGGTACCGTTTTGATATAACCGGCATCGTCCATGTCGAGCCAGCCTTTAAAGATGCCTGAGTTCGGTTCGTGGCCGATGGCAACAAAGAAGGCGCTCACGGGTATATCCTGCTTCTCCCCTGTTTTGTTACTCTTTATCCTCACCGCGTCTACTTTTTTATCGCCGAGCACTTCATCGGTTTCGCTGTTCCAGTATATTTTGATGTTGGGTGTATTGATCACCCTTTCCTGCATCACCTTGCTGGCACGCATCTCATGGCGCCGCACGATCATGTGCACCTGTGAGCAGATCTTGGAAAGATAAAGCGTTTCTTCTGCAGCAGTATCTCCTGCTCCAACGATCGCCACTTCTTTTCCTTTGAAGAAAAAGCCATCACATACGGCGCAGGCGCTTACGCCATAGCCATTCAGGCGCTGTTCACTTTCAATGCCCAGCCATTTGGCAGAGGCGCCGGTGGAAATGATGAGCGCATCTGTTTCGATCCATTTCTCTTCATCGATCTCTACTTTTAAAGGACGACCCGAAAGATCAACCTTTGTTGCCAGCCCGTAACGGATATCTGTTCCCATGCGCCTGGCCTGGTTCTCAAACTGAACCATCATCTCCGGGCCCTGGATACCATCGGGATAGCCGGGGTAATTCTCTACTTCTGTCGTTATGGTCAATTGTCCGCCGGGCTGTATGCCCTGGTAAAGAACAGGATTCAGCCCTGCCCTTGCCGCGTAGATCGCCGCTGTATATCCTGCCGGTCCCGAGCCTATGATCAAACAATGCACTTTCTCTGTATCCATATATTTTTATTATCTGTCGCGAATTTAAAGAATGTCAATTTGAAAATGTGATAATTTGAAAATTTGAAGATTGGAGCGCATTAAGGTAAATGTATTCCTACATTTTCAAATTGCCTCTTTTTCAAATTTTCAAATTGCTGTATTTTCAAATCATTTTGCTATCACCGTTCCAAACCAGGAAGCATAACCACAAAATGCACCAAGGGCACCATTGGAGATATTACCGATCACTTTACCGGGCTGTGAAAAGGGATTGCCAATACTGCTTTGGTTGAATTCCCAGGTGCTCCAGAAAGTATAGGTGGCTTTGTCGATGTTGGAAAGCTTGAAGGTGATGGTATCACCGCGGTTAAAAAAATTCTCATCACCGGTAGGCAATGGATTATTCCTGTCGATGCCCTGGTCAACCTGCGCCGAATAGGTGGTGCCATCCACCACTTCATCCGTAAAGACGGAATTCAATCCCGGCAAAAAACGCCCACTGTTCTTTTTGGTGAAGTAGCGGACATAGTTGCCAAGTCCTGGTGGATCAGTTACCCTTGTCCAAAGAACACGCTTCGAGGTATCTACGTCAGGTGGCGCTTTTTTTGTCCAGGTAGAATCAGGAACCTTGGTAAGCGCGGGTATCGTTGTTTTTGCCGTGTATGTTTTTCCTTCTGCTTTGATGGTTAGTGTGTAGAGCTTGTTGAACTCTCCAACAAAAGCTGTGGCAAGATTTGACGAGTCGATGCTGTAATAAGAAATGGAATAGCCGTTACCCAGGGGAATGGTATATTCTTTGAAAGTATGCGTCACTGTTCCATTCGACATCGTTACTTCTGCATTGTGCACAAATGAACCCGTCAGCAACTGGGGGCTGATGGCGCTGAAGAAGTCAAGGCTTTTGGAAAGCGCTACGGTTGGTGCCTGCCCATTCTCGATCTGGGCGTCCACCACCAGTAATGGCTCGGCATCCTTTAATTTGAAATCAATATTCTTTTCGCAGGAAGATAAAAAAATAATAAAGGCGAGAAGGGTTAGATACTTCATAGTGCAAAATTAAAGCTTTCGGCGTAGAGGTGACAGCTTTTAAAAGGCTGTCACCTCAAAATAAAAATCCTCCCGTTTTACAGGAGGATTCTTTAATTAACCCATCAAAAATATCATTAACCCAGGTATGCTTTCAATGCACCACTGTAGCGGGCTTTTTGTAAACGTTTGATCGCTCTTTCCTTGATCTGGCGGATGCGTTCCTTGGTAAGGTCGTATTTCTGCCCGATCTGCTCGATGGTTACGCCGTTCTCGCCATCAAGGCCGAAATAGGCATTGACGATCTCGGCTTCTCTCGGGCTTAAAGATTTCAATACCCTGCGGATCTCGTTCTTCAACGAATCGTGCATAACATCCTCATCGGTCTCATCGGCACCTTTTAAAAGGTCGCCCATGGCCACGTCTTCTGCCTCGTGCACGGGTGCATCAAGAGAAGTATGACGGGTATTGCTCTGGAAAATATTGTTGATCTCGGTCTCACTCATTTCGAGCAATTCTGCCAGTTCTTCTGTACTTGGCTCACGCTCGTGTTCCTGTTCGAAGGCCATATAGGCCTTATTTGCCTTGTTATAGGTACCGATCTTATTTTGAGGAAGACGAACCAACCTGCCCTGTTCGGCCAAAGCCTGCAGGATCGACTGGCGGATCCACCATACGGCGTAAGAGATGAATTTGAAACCCTTGGTCTCATCGAAACGCTGGGCAGCTTTGATCAAACCAAGATTACCTTCATTGATCAGGTCACTCAGGGAAAGTCCCTGGTGCTGGTATTGCTTGGCCACAGATACCACGAAGCGAAGATTGGCCTGTACGAGCTTGTCCAAAGCACGCTGGTCTCCCATTTTGATCTTTTGGGCCAAAATGGTCTCCTCTTCCGGGGTGATCATGGAGATCTTCGAAATTTCCTGCAAATACTTCTCAACTGCTTGTGAATCACGGTTGGTAATCTGCGTAGCGATCTTAAGTTGCCTCATTTTCTTGTATTAATTGCTGAAATAGAACAATATAAAGACATGAATTGTTTGGAAAACGTTGCAAAAGAATGGTTAACGATGCAATATTCTTCAAAAAACAGTGTGCAAAACTACGTTAAAAACTTTTCATATCATAGTGATAGTGCATAAAATGTATGAATGGTGGATAAAACAAAGGCGGAACATCAATTTAGCAGGGCTTTAGGTACGGACCATGGAAGATCAGCTACGGCTACAAGAGATGGGCTACAAGGGATAAAGCCCCCAGGTATAATCATGCAAACTCCTGGCCTGGTATAAAACATATCTTTAGTTTAAGATCTGCACCCTTGCAACTTGCGGCTTGCATCCTATATTTGCTTCATGATAGCAGACCTACGCTCAGATACCTTTACCAAACCCTCGCCGGCCATGCTGGAAGCGATGTTCAAGGCCCCCGTGGGGGACGATGTTTTTGGCGAAGACCCCTCGGTCAACCAATTGGAGGCCATGTCGGCCGCGATGTTTGGAATGGAAGCTGCCCTGTTTTGCCCCAGTGGCACCATGACCAACCAGATAGGTATCAAATGCCATACACAGCCCGGAGACGAAGTGATCTGCGATAAGGTGAGCCATGTGTATATCTATGAGGGAGGCGGCATTGCTTTTAACAGCGGCTGCCAGGTAAAAGCACTGGAAGGTGAGCGTGGAAGGATCACCGCTGAGCAGGTGATGGAAGCCATCAATCCTGACGATGTACACAAGGCCAGGACCAGGCTGGTAAGCCTCGAGAATACGGCTAACAGGGGCGGCGGAAGCTGCTATGATTTTACTGAATTTCAGAGAATTAAGGAAGTCTGTTTAAATAATGAACTAAAACTACATTTGGATGGCGCCCGGCTCTGGAATGCCCTTGTTGCCATGGATGAAACGCCGAAGCAATACGGGGAGATATTCGACAGTATTTCCATTTGCATGAGCAAGGGTATGGGTACCCCGGTAGGGAGTCTCCTGCTTGGTGGCAAGGACTATATCAGGCAGGCCCGGAGGGTACGGAAAGTTTTTGGAGGCGGAATGCGGCAGGCGGGCTATATGGCCGCTGCCGGGATCTATGCCCTTGAGCACAATATCGACAGGCTGGAAGAAGATCACCTGCACGCCAGGCAAATTGCCGAAGAATTGGGCAAAAAAGACTTTATCGGGCGCATCATGCCTGTGGAGACCAATATCATCATCTTCGAGGTAAAAGGCAGTTATTCGCCGAAGGAATTCTGTGACCGGCTCAGAAAGGATGATATCCTGTGTATGCCCATTTCCCCAACACAGGTAAGGATGGTCACCCACCTCGACTTTACCCCGGAAATGCTTAAAAGATTGTTAAGCCTCATTGTGGCCCTTTAGTTCATATACTAAACAAAAATAATGGGCGTTTGTCCTCAAACAAACCAACTACACTATGAAGTTTCAAACGATTACTGCGATAGCCATCGCCAGCCTGCTTTTTCAATCCTGTAAGAAAGACCCGGTTACCGGCACCAGTGAAGCGAAGATCAATTTCATTTTCAAATTTGATTCCACCCAGGTAAGGTTGAATGCGGTGGGACAACCTGCTGCAATGCCTGCCGGGCACAAGGGACAATCCCCCAGGTTCAATACGATGAGTGCGCATTACCTCGAAATGACACCATCACCGTTCACTGCTTTGGGTGCGGGATCCGTGCTGTACAAAGCACCGGAGGTTACAACAGGTGGGGCTACCGCCATCGATTTTTCCAATTCCAAGTTTGCGGGTAATAACCAGGTATTCCTGAGTGTTCCCATCAAGAGTTTTGCGGCGGGTACCTATACCTGGCTAAGGGTATCACTCGCCTACCAGAATTATAATGTGTATATGAATGCGCTTGGACAAACGATCGATGCTACCATTGCCTCGTTCATCGGCTACAAGACCTATCTCAGCAATTTTAAAGTGAAAGATTCTACGATCACGGTAAATGCGAATAAGCTGCAGGGCTATTGGGCCATCGAAGGCAATTATCTCGGGTTTGGATTCCTAAGCACCGGCCAGGCGCCTCCCGGGGCTACCACGGTTCCCAATCCTTTATTTGCCACTTCTCCCATACCTGCTGGTTCCTGCCTTGTGACAGGAGAATTCACCAGCCCGCTGGTAGTAACCGGCAATGAAACAAAGGACATTAATATCATCGTATCGCTTTCCGTCAATAAAAGCTTCGAGTGGATCGATGCAGACGGGAACAATACCTACGATCCCAATAACGGCGATGCGGTGATCGATATGGGCATCAGAGGAATGATACCGACAAAACAATAAATTTAAAACGGGCGACTCAATTTTTGAAACCGCGGCCTTTCCAGGCTGCGGTTTTGTTTTTTGTTACCCTAAATTGATAACTTCGTAACGTTCTTAATTATTAATTTTTAATGCTTAATTAAATACATGTTTCCAAAAACAGAGCCTACAGCGCTCCCCTCCTGGCATGCTTTAAAAAATCATTTTGCCGAAATGAAGATCGTGCACATGAAGGATCTCTTTGCCGGTGATCCAAAGCGATTTGAGAAATTCTCCCTTGCCATCTATGATATTGTTTTTGATCATTCCAAGAATATCGTAACAGAAAAGACCATTCAGCTTTTATTGCAACTGGCAGAAGAGTGTAATATAAAAGCAGCTATTGAAGCCATGTTCACCGGTGAGAAGATCAATGAAACCGAGAACCGGGCTGTGCTGCACACCGCGTTACGGAACTTATCCTCCTCTCCCGTTTATGTTGATGAAAAAGACATCATGCCGGACGTGAAAAAGGTATTGGAGCAGATGAAGGATTTTTCTAAAAAAGTTCATAGCGGTGAATGGAAAGGATATACCGGTAAAAAGATAAAGTATATCGTAAATATCGGTATCGGTGGCAGTGACCTTGGCCCGGTAATGGTGACAGAAGCACTGAAGCCTTATTGGGTAGATGGCATTCAACCCTATTTTGTAAGCAACGTGGATGGAACGCATATCAGCGAAACATTAAAAAAAATAAGCCCCGAAGAAACACTTTTCCTTATCGCCAGCAAGACGTTCACCACGCAGGAAACAATGACCAATGCCCACACCGCAAGGAACTGGTTCTTGAACCAGGCAAAGGATGAGGCGCATATTGCAAAGCATTTTGTGGCGTTGAGCACGAATGAGAAAGACGTTGCCGGTTTTGGAATCGATCCTGCGAATATGTTCGTGTTCTGGGATTGGGTTGGCGGGCGCTATAGCCTGTGGAGCGCCATCGGCCTGTCGATAGTGCTGACGATCGGCTTTGATAACTACGAGGAATTATTAAAGGGTGGCCATGCAACGGATGTTCATTTCAGGCAAACGGCTTTTGATAAGAATATACCGGTGATCATGGCTTTACTGGGTATCTGGTATGTGAATTTTTATGGCATGGCTACCGAAGCCATTCTTCCCTACGATCAATATATGCATCGCTTCGCGGCTTATTTCCAGCAGGGAAATATGGAGAGCAATGGCAAAAGCGTTGACAGAGATGGGCAAAAGATCAGCTATTGCACCGGCCCTGTGATCTGGGGTGAGCCTGGCACCAACGGCCAGCATGCTTTCTACCAGCTGATTCACCAGGGATCGCAGGTGATACCCTGTGATTTTATTGCGCCGGCGATATCTCATAACCCGGTTGGCGACCACCATCAAAAGTTGTTAAGCAATTTTTTTGCGCAAACAGAAGCCTTGATGAATGGCAGTGAACATCGAAATCCTTACCGGGTGTTTGCAGGTAACCGGCCCACCAATTCCTTCCTCGTTAAAAAAATAACGCCCTTTGTATTGGGACAACTTATCGCCATGTATGAGCACAAGATATTTGTGCAGGGAGTGATCTGGAATATTTACAGCTTTGATCAATGGGGTGTTGAACTGGGAAAGGTTTTGGCCAACAAGATCCTGCCGGAACTGGAAAATGATGCGCCTGTCGTTTCTCACGATTCCTCTACCAACGGGCTGATCAATAGGTATAAAAAAATGAGATAGGTACTGCTTAATACCTGTCGGGCGCAGATAATTCAGTTTCTGTGTTCAGCAGGTTACTGAAACCTGTCTTACCCAGTTTTCCCCTGATCCTGATCTTCTTTACGGCTTCGGGTGATAAGGTATTGACGCCGGTTTGCTGAAGGCCGATCCTCCATATATGATTGCCTTTTTTGGGATTGAGCTTTACCGGAAGTCCATTGTTTTTTTTCACGCCAATGTTCATGGAAGTTTCTTCCTTGTCTGCAACCGAAGCCAGGAACACCATATCATTATACCATACGGTATCGATCGCCGGCCGGCCGGGATAATTGGTCTCCAGGAAAATAAGCCGGTCAATGATGGGCAAAGGATTAATGCGGTTGCCCTGCTCATCCGTCATCACATGCCCGGGCATGGAAGAAGTAAAAAATGCCTGCGCTTTCTGAACCCGGTAGGTCTGTGCGCTGCAAGCTGAGAAGAAAAAGCTCAATACGAGCAATGGTCCTGCGATCTTTTTCATACGGCTGTTTAGGCAAATTTAGTGCTAATAATTGCAGGGAGATGCTAAATAAAAAGCCCTCTCCAAGAGAGGGCCTGTGCAATTAGTTTTGGTGTGGTCTTACCACTTGTCTACTTCTTCAGTGCTTCCGTTATCAACCGGGGCGCTGTAAGCTGTTGAATTATCTGCAACAGGCGTGCTGACCGAAGCCGGGGCTTCCGCAACAGTTTCTGGAGCAGTTGAAGGTGAAGGCATGGCTGTATTTGATTGTTGCGCCTGTCCATCCTCACCTTCATAAGGTGTATCGTGGTTGAACGCGTCGAAATCAAAATCGGGCATCAATTCGGTTTTCACATAGTCAACTGCCTCGTTGAGACCTTTAATGAATTTGTTAAAGTCTTCTTTGTACAGGAAAATCTTGTGCCTGTCATACCCGTCAGAATCAAATCTTTTACGGCTTTCTGTAATGGTTAGGTAGAAATCATTGCCACGTGTTTCTCTTACATCAAAAAAGTAAGTTCTGCGTTTCCCGGCCCTGATGCGTTTACTGTAAACGCTTTCCATTTTTTTGTCGTTGTTCTCGTACGCCACTGTTAATTAGTTTTAAGTTTTAACGGTTACCCCTTTTTGGGATGAGCAAAGATAAAATTGTTTTCCGTTCTACAAAATATTTAAAAAAAGCTATTGAAACACACAGGATAGAGGAAACACAGGGTTTCCAATAGTTTATGCTAAGTGCTGATATGCTTCAAATCCTAGTCCTCCTTATCCTGCTCCTGCTGCCTGGTATACATGTCGGTATAGTAACCGTTGAGCTCAAGCAATTGCTGGTGAGTGCCTTGCTCAACGATCCTGCCCTCGTCGATCACGATGATCTTATCAAACTCGAACAGGGAAAATATACGGTGGGTAATGATGATGGCTGTTTTATCATGGAGGTATTCGTACAGGTTACCGAGTATCTCTTTTTCAGTACGGGCATCAACGGCGCTCAGGCAGTCATCAAAAATGATGATACGGGGATCTTTTAATAAAGCCCTGGCGATGGATATGCGTTGCTTCTGACCGCCACTCAACGTAACCCCCCTTTCCCCGATCATGGTGTCATAACCATGCTGGAATTTTTCTATCTCCCGGTGAATGCTTGCCTGCCGCGCCGCCTTATGCACCGATTCATCGGTCGCATTATCAAGTCCGAAGCGGATATTATTGGTAACGGTCTCGCTGAACAGGAAGATATCCTGTGGCACATAGCTGATCTGCGAGCGCAGGGTATTGATATCGATCCTGTTCACCGGCACGCCATCGTACATGATGATCCCCTTTTGCGGCTCATACATATGCAGCAGCAATTGAGCGAGTGTTGATTTTCCAGAGCCGGTCCTTCCCACCACGGCGACCTTCTCTCCTTCATTTACCTGCAATGAAAAATCCTTTAAGGCATGAATACCGGTATGCGGGTAAATGAAGTCGACGCCGGCAATGCTGATATTCCCTTGTAGGACCGGCCTGATATTATCCGCCTCATTTTTAATGGAAGGTGTTGTATGGAGAAATTCATTGATCCTTCTTTGCGAAGTAACTGCCCGCTGGGTCATGCTTGCCGTCCAGCCGATGGCACTGACGGGAAAGGTGAGCATCTGGATATACATGACGAATTCGGCGATCTTGCCAACGCTTGCGCCTTCAACATGGTTCACTACATCAAGACATCCCACCATGATCGTAATGAGTGTGCTTAGCCCGATCAGCAGCGCCATACTTGGAAAATAAATGGCTTCGGTCCTGGCCAGACTAAGTGCATTATCCCGGTAAGCTTCGCTGTTCTTCTTAAAAAATCCAAGCATTGCTTTTTCCTGTACAAAGGATTTGATCACCCGTATGCCCGAGTAGGATTCCTGCGCATTGGTGGTAAGATCGCTGAGCAGGGATTGTATGCGTTCACTTTTCCTGTTGATGATATTGTTCACCAGGAAAATGGTGATGGCCAATACCGGCAATGGCGCCAGTGCCACGAGCGTAAGCTTCGGACTTGCCTTCAGCATAAAAAAAATGCTGAACCCGATCACGGCGGCAAGGTTGATAAAATACATGATGGCAGGACCGGTATACATCCTTACCCTGCTCACGTCTTCCGCAATGCGGTTCATCAGGTCGCCGGTGCTGTGTGTTTTGTAAAAATTAGTATCGAGTTTCTGGTAGTGCGTAAAGATCTCATTCTTCTGGTCGTATTCAATATGCCGGCTCATTACGATAATGGTCTGCCGCATGAGGAACATGAAGAAGCCGCTGATGATGGCGATCACCAGTAAGGTCAGCCCGGCATACAATATCTTGTTGGCAGGATTCTCTTCGAATTTTTCAATGACGCCCTGCACCAGGAGATCATAGTTCTTTTCCGTTTTTTTTATGTCTACCGTATTGGCAGCGGTACCGGGTGCATTGATGGACTGAACCACGGTATTGACCACGAAGCCTGTCAGCTGGGGCGAAAGTATCCTGAAATAGTTGGTGAGTACGATAAAGACGAGTCCCAGCATAAAATGCCAGCGGTATTTCCAGAAATATTTGTTGAGAGAGGAAAGATGCTTCATGTACGGTGTAAAGGTAAATCAAAAATCCTCCGTGATGATACGGAGGATCCTGCGCTGCGGAGAGAGAGGGATTCGAACCCCCGGACCTGTAACAGTCAACGGTTTTCAAGACCGCCGCATTAGACCGCTCTGCCATCTCTCCGCGGCAAAAATAAGGGATGTGGGTTTTACTCCCAAAAAAGTATTGAAGATTATACTGTAAAGTTTATGAAAGACCATTGAACCTTATGGCCTTATCAGCAGCTTTTGAATTGATTTGAAATTGTTGCCTGTAATTTTTAAGTAGTAAATGCCCGCCTGCAATGAAGTATTTATTTGCCTCGATGAGCCATTGATATCATACTTTCCAACAACTGCACCCGATGGAGATACGATCCATATCATTCCATCACTTACCGGATCGGGCAGGAACACTGTAAAATTGCCCTTACTTGGATTTGGATACACTGCTATGGTGTGTAGGGAACCCTGTACATAAATGTCTTCTGATCTTATATTACTGCAACCATTTGGAGCTGTAAAATTATAACTGATCCTTACGATACCTGGAGTTACAGTAGCCGGGTAAAATTTATCATTGATCACCCCCGAACCGCTGAATGATCCACCGGCAGGTGTAGCAATAAGATCTATTGCTGCAGATGAAGCACTAATGGTATCGGGTAATGAAAAATTCAAAACGGGTAAAGTTTTTATGTCAATTAAAATACTATCCGATCTTGAGCATCCTGCGCTATTGGTAACCTTTACCCAATAGTTTCCGCTGGTTGCAACATTAATGGATGCTGATGTGGCATTGGTATTCCATACATAAGCGGCTCCCTGGTTCCCTGCATCAAGCGTAGCCGTACCACCGCACTGGCTGATATCAGCTCCCAGGTTTACAACTGGTACCGGTTTAAAATTAATGCTGACGGTATCCGATGCACTGTTGCCAAGTGTATTGGTAACCTTTACCCAGTATGTTCCGGTAACATTTACCATTATAGTTTGTGTGGTGGCACCTGTATTCCATAAATAAGCAGCACCTGAATTTCCTGCATTAAGGGTTACAGCTCCACCACACTGGTTAATATCTGCCCCAAGGTTTACCAGGGGAAATGTATTGTTGAAGAATTTTACTTTTGAAGTATTGGTAGCAACAGGCGGTTTATTATCGAAATATACCGATGCAGCATTAAGTACGCTGTCGTTTGGTAAAAGATTGCTGTTGGTCTTAATCTTGAAAGAAATATAACCGCTGCTGGCTGCCGGGTTTTGTTGTTTAGCCGGCAATTTTATCTTTTCAAAAATAAATTCAACTGTTTTGCCCTGCGATTGTTTTACTACGCAGCTATGACTGGCACTGGTTACCTGCATGCTGCTCCAGTTCAGTTTTGTATCAAGAATGTCTTTTACAACTATATTGATCACCGTATCGGTGCCGGTGTTTTGAAAACCTATACGGTAGTGTATATAGTCACCGATCTTTGCCAAAGGAAGCGCTGGGCCTTCCATACAGTTAATGTTCATCACCGGTGCTGATGGGCCATCAATTGACTGGCGCAGGTCAAAACTATTGTCGGTTGGGGTTTCATCTCCTGTTACGGGATCAATAACGGCCTGGAAAACCAATGTATCACTTGCATAATTCACCGGAGGGGCGGCAACGCTGAAATCAATATCGATCACCCTTGTTTCAAAAGGATCAAGTGCACTATAATTCCAGCTTAACGAGCCGGTTGATTGATTATTGGGATTTATAGATGCAGATAAAAAATCCATCCTGTAGTCGTCAAAACCAAGCGAAGCTGTACCTGACAATATTTCTGTTCCTTTATTCCTGATGATCAATTTATATGTACTGTTCAGTCCTGCATTAGCAGCACCCTGGGGAACCAATGATATTTCAAGGTCATTGTGGATGCCATTTTTTACCGCACAAAAATCCTGTGTCTTTACTGTACCATTTGTTGCAGCAAAGCTAAAGGTTGCGGAATCCGGCGTTACGGTAAAATATGGATTCTGTAAAACCGGTTTAACCGTATAGCTTCCTGTTTGTGCATAGAAAATATAATTTCCTGTATTGTTCGTAAATGTATTCAGGTTCTGTCCTGAGTGAGACAGGTTCATTTTTACATCATTCAGCAATACATCATTATTATCACAGCCGTTTCCATTGCTGTCGAACCTGAACTTACCTTTGATACTGTTGTAATTTCCACCGGGCGTGAAGGAACAATAAGGATTAACATTAATGTTGAATATTCCCTGCTGGGCAAAATAATTTATAAAAGGCAAAACGTCTTCTTCATTTGCACAAACGTATTTAAGCCCGAATGGGTTAATGATACCCCATAACGACAAGCCAGGTAAGCCATTCTTCAGGTTAAGGTATTCCAATGTATTGGCTGTTTCTCCGCAGGTAAGCGATGTTAATTTAGTACACTTGCTGATGTCAATTGATTTGATGGGATTTTCTGAACAAACCAATGAACCAAGGTTCACCTGTTTGCTCAGGTCAATAGACTTCAGTGGATTTTGCATACAAGTCAGGAATTCCAACAAACCCTGGCTATGCAGGTCGAGCGTATCAAGACTGTTCTGATCGAGTATAAGATTTGTGATAGCAACACATCCTGAAATATTAATAGAGTCAAGATTGTTAGCCTGTGCTAACAGCTTTGTTATGAGCGGGCTGTTGCTGACGTTTAATTTTTTTAGCATGGGATTCCCCGTTATCTCACACCAGTCCAACGATGGCATACCATGAAGGTCGGCATTGGTAAGAAGTGGATTATCCGTACACCTAAAAACATCCATGACAGGCAAGTCTGTTCCTGTAAGTTGCAGGTTCGTCATTTGGTTGTTACTGCAGTCCAGTGATCGTAATGCAGGTAAAGAAGATAACTGCAGGCTGCTGATATTATTCCGGAAGCAATCCAGGTAATACAGTTTGTTAAGGCCTGACAATTGCAGGGTTGATACCTGGTTCCAGCTGCAATCCAGTAATGTAATATTTTTAAATGCTTCTATGCCGGTCAGGTCCTGGATATTTTTATTGCTTACCATGATACCGGCTGTTACAGCCAGGGCTTCCGATACCTGTATCTGGCCATCATTGTTAAGGTCAATAGATGGAGAGATATTCAATAAAGCCTGCTTGAAATTGTTGTCGGGGATATTGACTACCTGCGCAGCAGCAGTACAGAAATTAAATGCTATAAAAAGAGAGAGTAAAATTCTTGTTTTCACAGGCGGTCATTTTGGATCTTCAATATCCACTATAACGCTGTATTTGAATTATTTATTGTTGGTATATGCCCGGGGTGAAACCACTTAAACAGCCTCATTTTCAAGGGGTTTATCCCTTATTACCACGAGGTCCTTCAGCTCTACGGTCATGGGCATGATCCCAACCTGCAGGAGGGCTTTCTTACCCCGTATCTCTTTCACGATCCCGGTACTCCGGTTCTTCTTCATTTTTACCTTGTCTCCCACTTTCACTTCTCCTCCTATCTCATCGAATTTCTCCTCCAGTTTTTTCTGTTGCTTCTCGGCTGTGATCCTTTCTTTCTGGTTGAACAGTAACGCATGGATCATCTTTATCACTTTGTCCTTATCCTCGGCTTTTCTCCATTCAATGACCATGGCCTTCAGCCGCCTTTCCATATCCTTCAGGTAAACCAGTTTATCCTCGGCGATCTTGTTCTGCAGCTGCAGTTTTTCCACTTCCTGCCGGTGTGTCTCTTTATTCAGCACCCGCTGCATTTCTTTTTTCAATGCTTCGTTTTCCTTCAGCAGTCTTTTAAGCTCTGCTTTTTCCTTATCGATATGCTGCAGGTCCTGCTCCGTACGGTTGAGTAATTTATCGAGATTGAAATGATCTTCGTCCACGAGCTTTCTCGCTTTTTCAATCAGTCTTTTTTCGAGACCGATACGCTCGGCAATAGAAAAAGTATAAGAGCTTCCCGGCTTGCCCACGATCAGTTTATACAGCGGCAGCAAATTCTTTTCATCGAACTGCATGGCGCCGTTGATGATGCCCGGCACTTTATTGGCCATTACCTTTAAATTAAGGTAATGCGTGGTAACGATACCGAAGCTGTGTTTTACGGAAAGCTCTTCCATGATCACTTCCGCGAAGGCTCCCCCGAGATTGGGATCGCTACCGCTGCCCAACTCGTCGATGAAGAACAAGGTCTTTCCATTTGCATTCTCCATGAAATGCTTCATGTTCTTCAGGTGGGAGGAATAGGTGCTCAGCTCAAATTCCAGGCTTTGCGTATCCCCGATATGGATCATGATCTGCTTGAAGATGCCCATTTCGCTATCGGGATGAACGGGCACCAGCAATCCGCTTTGCATCATCAGCTGCAATAAGCCAACTGTCTTTAACGTGACCGTTTTACCACCGGCATTGGGGCCGCTGATGACAAGGATCCGCTGCTTATCATTCAATGTAAGGTCGACAGGAATGGTGGGCTTATTGTTGGTCTTGTTGTAGAGGAACAACAAGGGGTGGTAAGCCTGGATAAGATGAACATGCGCTTTATCATATAACTGTGGATAGTTGCCGTTCACGTCGATGGCAAACCTGGCCTTGGCCCGGATGAAATCGAATTCACCGGCAATATCGTGATAGCTTTTCAGCAGGGAGGAATACACACTTAATTTCTGGGTAAGCGTTCTCAGGATGCGGTATACTTCCCTGCTCTCTTCATGTTCGAGGGAAAAGATGGCATTGTTCAGTTCTGTCGTTTCTTCCGGCTCAATGAAGGTCGTTCTGCGGCTATCGCTTTCGCCGTGCATGATGCCCTTGATCATCCGCTTCTGCTCGGCAAAGACGGCGAGCACTCTTCTCCCGTTCATAAAGCTTTCTTCGATATCGGCCAGGTAGCCCTGCTTGTTCAGTTTGCTCACGATGCGGTCGAATAATTTCCGCAACTCATTGCGCTTGCGGTAGAGATTCATCCTGATGCCAGCCAATTCTTCGCTGGCGCTGTCTTTTACATTACCTGTTTCATCCAGGATCTCATCGATCATCCCGATAATGGTTCTTTCATAATAAGAATCGGTGATCACGGTTGTCATTGCCGGGTAAGCCTGCCTCCGCTCATTGTCGAACCAGCGGAATATATTGTTCGTATTCTCCGCAAGTCTTCTTAACATCAGGAATTGCTCAGCATTGAGCACGGCACCCGGAATGCCGATCAGCTTCAGTTCCTTTTGAAGGTTATGCGTGAAATCATTGGGAAAATGCTGGCCGCCCTGCAGCAGGAGCTTGAATTCATAGCTTTGCTGCAGCTCTTTCTCGATGAACTCTTTTTTGGTGTGGATGCGTAAATTATCGGCCTTATCCTTTGCATAGGTGGTACGGCATTGTAAGGCCAGTAAGGTCTTTACCTTTTCATATTCCAATTGCACAAGTGCCGACTCCGGAAAAAATTTCATTGACTGGTTTCCTCGGGGAGGATCTTTTAATTAAAGAAAGCAAAGGTACTTTCTTATTCTTTATTTTTTACCGCTTCCACCTTCAGTTCCTCCCATGGGGTTGACCCATCCTTTTCTCTTTTAAAAATAAATTCATTGCTGGTGAGCATGACGATCTCGGCGGTGGTGTAGATGGTACAGCCTTCCATCAAATGGCCGCCGATCGTTTTACCGGTGCTGTCGCTGATGCTGATATGAAGATGAGACCCATTGACAGACACTGTGCCGGTCAGGCTCACGATCTCAAAATGACCGCTGTCGCTGCTCCCGTTGGGCCGGTTGGCGAAACGGATATTGTAATTTGTCAGGCTGCCGACACAGGTTCCGATCCATCCTGCCGTAATTTGCTTTTCATTGGCGAATTGCTGGATGCCCGTTTTCAGGTCCTGGCCCGGCTTTAAGCGAAAGGCATAGCTGTTGATATTTTGCATGGGGGCTTTTTGTTGGCAGGAAAATAAAATTAATGATACTAAAATAACAAATGCCCATCTCATAACTGTTAAACTTTTGTTGCGGTAAATTGTTGTTCAATCTGTGCGGTTTACCTTTACGTAGGTATTCGAAAATTTAAACACATGCTAAAGATACTACTCGCTTCATTGATAAGTTTTACGGGCCTGAGTTCCTGCGCACAAAAAGACAATCAAACAAAGAACAAAAAAGAAAACAAGGTAATGACAAATACAAAATTAGATACGGCCACTTTTGGCACGGGCTGCTTCTGGTGTACCGAAGCCATTTTCCAGCAACTGGAAGGGGTTGAAAAAGTAACCAGTGGCTATAGTGGCGGCACGATCCCCAATCCTACTTACGAGCAGGTTTGCAGCAAAACCACGGGGCATGCCGAATGTTTGAATATCATGTATGATCCCGCGAAGATCAGCTTTGACGAGCTGCTGGAAGTTTTCTGGAAGACCCATGACCCCACTACACTGAACCGCCAGGGCGCCGATGTGGGCACTCAATACCGCAGCGTTGTTTTTTATCATAATGAAGAGCAACGGGCAAAGACCGCTAAATATAAAGCTGAGCTGGATAAGAGTGGGGCATTCGACAACCCGATCGTGACCACGCTGGAACCATTCACCGTTTTTTATCCTGCAGAAGATTACCACCAGAATTATTATAACAATAATGGCGAACAGGGTTATTGCCAGTTCGTGATCAGGCCCAAGGTGGAGAAATTTGAGAAGGTGTTTAAGAGCAAGCTGAAGAAGCATTGAGCAGACATAGCCACAAGGGTTGAAATCAAGCTGCAAGGGGTAAATCTCAAACTAAAAACATGGATTTATTTATGAAAGCTGTTCAATTTACATGCTTATCCCTTGTAGCTGCATTCCCTTTCAGCTAGTTGCTTTATTTCAATTCTTTCGCGTTGTGACCGTATCCACCGGCCTCGGCTCTCCCCTATGACAGGTATAGCAGGTAACGGGCTGCAGCAGCTGGGTGGCGGTTAGCTTTTCTTTTTCCTTATCATCATCGTTGAAATGAAAGTAGTTCTTATTGATTTCCATATTCATCCGGATCATCAGCCTGGCGATCTCCTTTTCTGATCGGTCGTCTTTCTCATATTCCATTTTTCCTGTGGCATCTGAGCTGTGACAATATTTACAATCCACATTTAATCCCGCACAAAAGCCATCCATGATCTTGTCGAGTGTGTCTTTGTGAATATTCTTCGGCAGTACCTGCAGGTTTTTAAAATCAGCATTAATGACGGGTGGATCCATGGCAGCGATACCGATGCACACAATGGCTGATAAAATGACCACTACTTTAAGTTGCTTGTAATATTTCATATACTGAGATTTGTTGTTAGCCTCCCGCCCGGCATAGCCGTCCAGGCGGGGTTATAATTTTTTTGTCCTTCTCAATTCCAGCAGGTTGAGGCTATTCGGCCGAAAATTTACGATATTTAAATGAACCAGGTGAATGGCCATATCATACCATAACGGTACTACCGGCGCATCATTCATTACCAGCTGGTCCATTTGCTGGTAGAGCCGGTACCTGGCCGAATCATCTTTCTCCGCTAAAGCACGATCATACAAAATGTCGAAAGAAGGATTATTGTACCGCGTATAATTTGGCGGTGCCGGGTTCTTCCCATAAAAAACACCGAGATAATTTTCTGCATCAGGATAGTCTGCGATCCATGATCCACGGAAGAACAGGGCTTGTGATTTGGAGGTTTGCTCCATCAGCAGGCTTTTCTGGATCACTTCAACCTGTATGGGCAATCCAATCTGTAAGAGCTCGTTGGCGATATAAGAAGCAAGATCGCCATAGATAGGGATGGTCAATAGTTTTATAGAAGGCAGCCCCCTTCCTCCCGGAAAACCAGCTTCGGCCAGTAATTGCTTTGCCTTGTTGGGATCGTAATGATATCCTTTAACAACAGCGGTATCAAAAGATGGCAGCCCCGCCGGCACAAAACCACTTTCTGCTGCGGTACCGATGCTGTTCCTGAGGTACAGCATCATCTTCCTCCTGTTAAATCCATAATTGATCGCCTGCCTTATTTTTTGCAGTCGCAATGGCGAATTTTTTAAGAGCTCATTTTTATCATCCGTTAAAATGCCGAGGTATTCGATATTGAGATAAGGATGTTTGTGCAATTCAATTTTTCCCTGCCATTCTTTTTTTAGATTACCGGTCCTCGTCAATATCTCGTCTTTAAAAGAAGGATCGATGTCATCTATAAAGTCAAGCTTGTCTTGCTGGAACTCTAAAAATTCTGTGGCCTTGCTGTCGTAGAAAGAAACTTTGATCCCATCGAGGTAGGGCAATGCTTTTCCTTCGGCGTCCTTTTCAAAATAATGCTCATTCTTTTTCAGTATGAGTGCCTGGCCTTCTTCCCAGGCCACGAAGCTGAAGGGGCCGCTGCCCACCGGGTGGCGCCGGAAATCCGTTTTGTAGGTATTGACAGCTTCTTCTGGAATGACGGAACAGTACTGCATGCTTAAAATGCCCAGTATGGATTGAAAGGGACGGGCGAGTTTCAGGCGGAAGGTACTGTCATCGATCGCGGTAAAAGGCTCAATGGAGTCTACCCGGTTGTTGAAGATCCATGCGCCCGGGCTTGCCGTATTCTTATCGATGATCCTTTTAAAGCTATAGGCCACGTCATGGGCTGTCAGTTGCCGTCCTTTTCCGTTGGCAAAACAGGCATCGTCGGTGAAGAACACATCCCTGCGCAAATGAAATAAGAAGCTGAGATTGTCTGCTGAGATATCCCAATGTGTTGCCAGCGATGGCTTCATCTGCATATTGCTGTCGATCTCGATCAGCGTGTTGTATAGCTGGTGTGTCATCCACATCACCTGTTTGCTTTTGGCGAAGGCGGGATCGAGGGATGCGAGGCCACTGCTTTCATTATAGCGGAAGATCTTTTTATCAGAATGGCTGTGAGAAGAGCAATTAGTAAGGAAGAGGCAAGCTGCAGGCAACAAGGGGACAAGCCTACGGCGTAAGCTGCAAGCTGCAAGCCACAAGGGTGTAAGCATGTGATTTAAGGCCTTCTCCCCTTGGGGCTTGTAGCTTATGGCTTGAGGCCTTTGTCTTTTTTTTGTTGAACGGTTCATTTGTAAGACGAAAGAAAACTAAATTAGCACTTATATACTAATAACATATGCAACATCTTGTTAAGGCCTTCCTCATTCTTAATTTTTCATTCTTGATTTTTAATACCAGCGAAGCGCAGCCATTGAGCCAGAAAAAAGGGTTCACCCATGCCGATACGTTGCGGGGTACTTACGGTCCTTCAAGAGATTGGTGGAACGTGTTGAAATACGACCTGCACGTGAAGTTCAATATTCCTGATAGTGCGGTTAGCGGGTATAATGTTATCCAATTTACCCCTCTTAAAAAAGGCAGCCTGATGCAGATCGACCTGCAGGACCCGATGATCGTGGATAGTATTGTTGCCGGTAATAAGAGTATTCCCTTCAGGAAAGATGGCAATGCTTATTTTATTGGCGGGGATAACTACCAACCCAAAAGCAAAAACTATCTAACCGTTTACTTCCATGGCAAGCCCCGCATCGCCCGCCGCCCGCCGTGGGATGGTGGGCTGATCTGGAAAAAAGACCAGAACAAAAATCAATGGATAAGTGTGGCCTGCCAGGGTTTGGGAGCAAGCGTATGGTACCCTTGTAAGGATCACCAGAGCGATGAGGCCGATAGTGCGGAGATACATGTTACCATTCCTGATACCCTGGTGTGTGTAAGTAACGGGCGCTTTCGTGGTAAGATCAGTAACGGTGATGGAACGGCCACCTACGACTGGGCGGTGACCAACCCCATCAACAGCTATAACCTTGTTCCTTATATCGGCAAGTATGTTCATTTTGGTGAAACTTATGCCGGCGAAAAGGGAAAACTGGACATGGATTATTGGGTACTGGATTATAATTTGGAAAAAGCGAAGGAGCATTTTAAAGATGCGCCGAGAATGATGAAGGCATTCGAACATTGGTTCGGCCCCTACCCTTTTTACGAAGACAGCTATAAACTGGTTGACGCACCGCACCTGGGCATGGAGCACCAGAGCGCAACGGCGTACGGCAATGCGTATAAAATGGGCTACAGCGGCCGTGACCTCAGCGCCAGCGGTTGGGGATTGAAATGGGATTTCATCATCGTACATGAAAGCGGGCATGAATGGTTCGCCAATAATATCACCACGAAAGACATTGCGGATATGTGGGTGCACGAGGGATTCACCAATTACAGCGAAACCCTGTTCACCGATTATTGGTATGGTAAGGAGGCGGGCAATGCTTATCTCCAGGGCTCGAGGAGGAATATACAGAACGATATTCCCATCATCGGCCCCTATAATGTAAACCAGGAAGGCAGCAGCGATATGTATTATAAGAGCGGAAGCATGCTCCATTCGATCCGCCAGGTGATCAATGACGATGAAAAATTCAGGGGAATACTCAGGGGGCTGAACAAGAAATTCTATCACCAGACCGTAACTACCAAACAGGTGGAAGACTATATCAACAAGGAATCGAAGATCGATTTCAGCAAAGTATTCGACCAGTACCTGCGCACCATACAGATCCCTGTTTTGGAATACAAGGTAGAGGGCAACAAGCTTTCCTATCGTTATACCAATTGCGTGGCCGGCTTTAACCTGCCATTAAAAGTGAAGTTCAAAACGGAGCAATGGATAAAGCCCACGGAAGAATGGAAAACGCTGAACCTGTATCCAGAAGGCGATAATACATTCACCGTAGATGCCAATTTTTATGTGAAGACAAAAAAGATAGAATAGTCATGAGCTTTTGTTATGCACAGCTGAGCAGATTTCTGTTTCGTTGAAATGATAAAAAACAAAAAAGACAGCCTAATTTAGCAGCAAACGAAGCTATGTCGCATATCCGGAAGCAAAGCATTATCTCTTCACTTGTTGTTTATATTGGCTTTGTCATCGGCTTTTTAAATACTTATCTGTTTACCCGTGAGGGCGGCTTTACCCCGGCAGAGTATGGCCTCACGGGTATTTTTATGGCCATTGCCAATATTATGTATGCCGTTTCCAACCTGGGCATGTCGGCTTATGTTTCCAAATTCTATCCTTACTATAATGATAACCTTCCCAAAAAGGAAAACGATATCCTCACCTGGGCCCTTGTTTTTTCGCTGGCAGGGTTTTGCCTGGTGGTGATCGCCGGTATCGCCTTCAAGGATCTTGTGATCCGGAAATACGGCACCAACTCCCCCGATTTTGTGCGGTACTATTATTATGTTTTCCCGTTCGGGCTTGGTCTCACCCTGTTCAGTATACTGGAGGCTTATTCCTGGCAGATAAAGCGATCGGTATTGTCTAATTTTCTCCGCGAGATACAATTTCGACTTTTCACAACACTGCTCATTGTATTGAGTTTCAGTAGCGTGATCGCTTCATTTGATATTTTCATAAAAATTTACTCCTTTACCTTTCTCGCCATCGCATCGATCCTGCTGGTCTACCTGCTTTCGACGAAGCGGATGTCCTTTACGTTCACGGTAAGCAGGGTCTCTAAAAAATTCTTTAAGAAGATCATCACGCTGATCTCGTTTGTGTACGGCGGCAATATGGTGTATATGATCTCCCAGGTCTTTGATACGCTGGTGATCGCTGCCGCCCTGCCCAATGGGCTTGCGCTGGCGGGTATCTATACGCTGGCGCAGAATATTGCGAGCCTGATACAGGCGCCGCAGCGGGGCATCATCTCTTCATCGGTTGGGCCTTTGTCGAGGGCCTGGAAGGATAAGGATATGCGGAAGATCAGCAAGATCTATCACAGTTCCTCCATCAACCAGCTGATCTTCTCGATCGGGATGTTTGCGCTGATCTGGCTCAATTTCACTGATGGGGTGTTTACATTCGACCTGCAGGCGGGCTATATCGATGCAAAATGGATATTCTTTTATATCGGCATGATGCGGATCATCGATATGGGCACTGGCGTCAGCAGCCAGATCATCAACACTTCTACCCGCTGGAGATTTGATTTTATTACGGGCATCATTCTTCTTACAATAACCCTTCCGCTCAATTATATTTTTACCAAGTATTATTTCAAGGAGCAGGGCCCAGCCATTGCTAACCTCATCACCTTCACCATTTACAATGCGATCCGCTACTGGTTTCTTTATAAAAAATACCATCTTCAGCCATTTACCATGAGGACCATCTACACGGTCCTGCTTGGATCAGCCGTTTTTTACTGCTGTTACTTCTTATTTGATAATATGCGTGGATTTGCGGGAATGGTCACCAGGAGCCTGGTTTTCCTGGTCTTATTTATCACGGGTACTTATTTGCTGAAATTATCGCCCGACCTTATCCCCGTTTGGCACGGGCTGCGGAAACGACTGGGCATAAAAAAAGGAGATTAACGCTCCTTCTATTTTAGGTCGGTATTTTCTTATTTTTTTACAATCCCTGTTGCTATTCTTCCGCCGCTGATGAATCGCTGGTTATAATAAGTTTCCTCGAGGTTGCTGATGGTTACCCCTTCCCCCACGCTGGCGTGCGTAAAATACCCGTTCTTCAGGTAAACGCCCACATGGCTCACGCCCTTCCTGGTATTAAAGAACACGAGATCCCCTTCCCGCAGGTCGTCCATTGCTATTTTTTCGCATTCCTGGTACTGGGATTTAGAAGTCCTTGGCAGGTCTGTCTTGTATACGTCATGCAATAAAGTACTTGTATAAGCGCTGCAGTCGATGCCTTTTTTGGTGGTGCCTCCATAGAGATAATCGGTAGCCCACCATTTGTCGATGAAATTAAATAAGGGATTATTGCCAACTGATTCAACGTCAATATCCATGATCTGGGCGTACTTGAACTGGAAGGCTGAACAGCTTTCGATGATTGAAGGCTCCGTGTTCATTGCCGGGCCGCCGGAAGTCGTGTTCATCTCCGCGTTTTTCTTTGCCATAGGCTGGCCTGCAGCGGCGGGTCCGTTCTTAATTGCAATGCTCTCAATAAATCTTTCGTGCTTTTTTGTGTTTACATCGTCCCTCATCCGTGTATACCCCGCAGAGCTTTGCGCATTGGCCGGCGTGGATGTTCCTGAAAAAATGCCCAGGGAAACAGCAACAAAAAATAAGTGTTTCATACGTAAAACGAGGTTTTTTATACGTAAGTACAACTTAGTCTTATGTTCTTTGGTCGTCTTTTAGTTCTTCAAATCTTCTCTTATCTGTTCTGAGCTATGAGTCCTGTCCTACAAACTGGTGATCAATATGAATTTTTCTCTTAATGCATCGCAAAGGTAGCCATCATATCCCGAAAATGCAACCCGTTAACGCAATTTTATGATATTCAAGCCTTTCACTTACGATAGCTTTGTGGAAAAACGGATTCGCCGGTCATTTTATTGTTAGCGATATTTGCAAAGAATTACTGGTTTTTCGTTCCCTGTTCCTCGTTGTGTACATTTTTACTATAAGATGCTGCGAACGAGCAACCACTAACAAGTAACAAGAGACAAGTAACGGGTATTATTATGAAATTCTCCCATCTTCACGTCCACACACAGTTCTCTTTATTAGACGGAGCTGCTTCTATAAAAGGATTATATAAAAAAGCTATTGCCGACGGGATGCCTGCGCTAGCCATCAGTGACCATGGTAATATGTTCGGGGCTTTTGAATTTGTGAAGGAGGCCTACAACCATAAAAATGACGACGGCAGCCTCAAGGTGAAGCCCATTGTTGGCTGTGAATTCTATATCACCACCGACCGGCATCGCAAAACCTTCAGCAAGGATGAAAAAGATCCCCGACATCACCAGATATTGCTGGCCAAGAATGCCGAGGGGTATAAGAACCTGGTAAAACTGACCTCGCTGGGCTATATCGAGGGAATGTACTCTAAGTATCCCCGTATCGACAAGGAACTGATCCATAAATATCATAAAGGCCTGATAGCAACTACCTGCTGCCTGGGGGCATTGGTACCCCAAACCATATTAAAAAAGGGCGAGGAGGAAGGCGAGAATGAATTCAAGTGGTGGCTGAATATTTTCCAGGAGGATTATTACGTGGAACTACAGCGCCATGGCATTCCCGAGCAGGAAAAAGTGAACGAGGTATTGTTGAGGTTCGCGAAGAAATACAAGGTAAAGGTGATCGCCAGCAATGATTCTCACTATGTTGACCAGAAAGATTTCAATGCGCATGATATCCTTCTTTGCATCAATACGGGTGAAAAGCAAAGCACTCCGGCACTGCGTGAATTCAGCGATGACGATGTGCTGACCAAGAACAAGCGGTTTGCATTTCCCAATGACCAATTCTATCTAAAGACAGGTGCGGAAATGACCAAGGTATTTGACGACCTTCCGCAGGCGATAGATAATACCAACGAGATCATTGACAAGGTTGAATTGCTTGATCTCAAAAGAGAGATACTGCTCCCCCATTTCGTTGTGCCGGCTAATTTCAAGTCGCAGGACGATTACCTGGAAAGCCTTACCTGGTCGGGTGCAAAAGAACGCTATAAAATACTTTCACCTGAAGCCGAAGACCGCTTGAAATTTGAGCTGGGCATCATCAGGAAGATGGGCTTTGCGGGTTATTTTTTGATCGTGAGTGATTTTATCAAGGCGGGCCGGGAAATGGGCGTGTTCATTGGACCGGGGCGTGGCTCTGCTGCAGGAAGCGCAGTTGCCTATTGTATCGGCATTACCAATATCGATCCCATCAAGTATAACCTGCTGTTCGAGCGTTTCTTAAATCCGGAGCGTAAGACCATGCCGGATATCGACACGGATTTTGATGATGAAGGAAGGCAGAAAGTGATCGATTATGTTGTACAGAAATACGGGAAGAACCAGGTAGCCCAGATCATCACCTACGGTACGATGGCTGCCAAATCAAGTATTGCTGATGTGGCCAGGGTAATGGACCTCCCACTGGCTGAAAGCCGTGCGATCTCTAAACTTGTGCCGGAAAGGCCAGGCATTAACCTTAAGCGATTGCTGCACGCTCCCTTTACGAGCAAGGAAGCGAAGGACGGCGAAAAATCTTTGGAAGAGAAAGAGCAACTGCAGGCAGACGATATAGAAAATGTAAAAAAATTAAGAGAGATATTCAAGGGAGATGACCTGCAAAGCCGGATACTCCATGAAGCGGAGATACTCGAAGGCTCGGTTCGTAATACCGGCATCCATGCATCTGCGATCATCATTGCCCCGAAAGACCTCACTGACCTTATACCTGTTGCCACTTCAAAGGAATCAGAACTGTGGCTTACACAAATTGAAGGCGGAACGATCGAAGAAGCAGGTGTAATCAAAATGGACTTTTTGGGTTTAAAGACCCTTAGCATTTTAAAGACGGCCCTTCACCTGATCAAGCAGAACCATGGCGTGGAGATCGAGATCGATGATATTCCGCTTGATGACGAAAAAACCTATAAGCTATACCAGCAGGGTGATACCAATGGCACTTTCCAGTTTGAAAGTCCGGGTATGCAGAAATACCTGCGTGAACTCAAGCCCGATAAATTTGATGACCTTATTGCCATGAACGCCCTGTATCGCCCGGGTCCGATGGCATATATACCTGAGTACATCGATCGTAAGCACGGAAAAAAACAGGTGCAGTATGATCTCGCCGATATGGAAGAGTTTTTGAAAGAAACCTATGGCATCACGGTCTACCAGGAGCAGGTGATGCTGCTTTCTCAAAAGCTTGCCGGCTTCAGCAAAGGTGATGCGGATGTGCTGCGTAAGGCGATGGGTAAAAAGCAAAAGTCGGTGCTGGATAAAATGAAGGTCCAGTTCGTGGAAGGAGCAACTGCAAAAGGACATCATAAAGATGTACTGGAAAAAGTTTGGGTGGATTGGGAAGCCTTCGCACAATACGCATTCAATAAATCGCATTCCACCTGCTATGCATTTGTTGCTTATCAAACGGCTTATTTAAAAGCGCATTATCCAAGCGAGTATATGGCTGCGGTGCTGAACCATGCCGGCAGTATTGAGAAGATCACGTTCTTCATGGAAGAGTGCAAGCGGATGGGATTAAAAGTGCTTGGCCCGGATATCAATGAATCACAGAACGGGTTCGCTGTAAATGATAAGGGAGAGATAAGATTTGGCTTTAGTGGATTAAAAGGTGTTGGCGAAAATGCCATCCTCAATATCATCGAGGAAAGAACAAAACACGGGCATTTCTCTTCCATCTTTGATCTTGCGAAGCGCATCAACCAGCGTTCTGCCAACAAAAAATCCATGGAGAGCCTGGCTTATTCGGGTGCTTTCGACTGCTTCAGGGATATCACACGGGCCCAATATTTTTACCAGGCTCCCGGCGATGTGCAGGGGCTCGAGAAGATACTGAAGTTTGGAAGTGTATTCCAGGCACAGAATGCGAGTTCATCCAACACGCTGTTTGGCGACCTCCAGATGCCGGAGATCGTTCCTCCGAGATTACCCGTCTGCGAGCCCTGGCCGCTGGCTGTGCAGCTGGATTACGAAAAAGAAGTTACGGGCATGTACATGAGTGGTCACCCGCTTGACAATTATAAATTCGAGATGAGGCATTATAATATTACGCCACTGGCTGATTATAATGAGTTCAAGGCGGCGGTTGATACGCATCCTAACCCGGCAAAACAATTCCGCCTTGCAGGCCTGGTGGTGGATGCCCAGCACCGGCTTACAAAAGCAGGAAAGAATTTTGGCGTACTGGTGATCGAGGACTATAGCGGTAAAAGCGAGTTCATGCTATGGAGCGAGGATTATGTGAAGTATACCAATTACCTGGAGAAAGGAATGATCGTGATGGTGGAAGGGGGATTCAGGCAGCGATACAACAGTGACCAGTGGGATTTCCGCCTCACCAAGATCCACCTGCTGGAAACCGTAAAGTCAAGCCTCACCAAGCAGGTGGTGATCGAGGTCGAACCCCAATTCATTAATGAAGACATGGTGAGTTTTATTGATAAAAATATAAAGACAAATCCAGGCAGTACTTCCATCAAATTCAATATCATTGATAGCAGGAATAAGTACAAAGTAGGAATGTACAGCTTAGAAAAGGGCTTCACCATGAATGATGACATGGCGCTGTTCTTAAATGAGAATAAAGATATCGAGGTGAGCGTGGTTACTGGTTAACAAGTTAACCTGTTAACAGGTCAACTCTACTCGATCATAAATATCTCCCGCTTTCCTCCTTCCACGCAGTCCATATAGCCCTTCATGATGTTCTTCAGTTCATCACTCATGGTTGCGGAGCGGAGATTGGTGAAAAAGCCTCCGATATCATCCGTTTCTGATTCAACAATTACGGTCCAGTAACTGCTGACGATATCGGTCAGTACTTTCATGTTCTTGCCACCACCCATTTTCTCAAAATGCGGGGCAGCTTCTTTGAACATTTTTACGAGGTCTTTTGCCTTCCCGGGCTTTGCCTGGAATACTTCTCTGATCAGGTACATAGTGTAAGTTTTAGCCAATAAAGATAATCAGGGAATATGCAAGCTGCAAGCTTCAAGGGGGCAGACTTATTGCCCGTTTGGCTGCCCCTGGTGGCTATCCTCTTATAGCTATTATGGGGTTGTTTTACGCCACAATGACTCCTGCTGGTGCCAATTCTTTTTTATAACAGCCTGTGGATATGTCATTACTGCATATCATCGTTTTTGGAACTAACTTTGCTCTCTTTTCCATGTAAAATCAAAATTTAAAAATAATACTATGGCACGCGAATTCACAGATTCAAATTTTAAGGCGGATGTACTCGATTCAGATAAATTATCGGTAATTGATTTTTGGGCAGAATGGTGCGGTCCCTGCCGTGCGATCGGTCCCGTAATTGAAGAACTGGCAAAGGATTATGACGGCAAAGTGAATGTAGGAAAGGTAAATGTTGACAATAATCCGCAGATATCCATGAACTATGGCATCACCAGTATCCCGGCAATACTTTTTGTTAAGGGGGGCCAGGTGGTCGACAAATTAGTTGGCGCACAGCCGAAGGCCAATTTTGTAAAGAAGATCGAGCAACACAAATAATGGTTGACTGGTTGGCCAGTCAATTAGTTAAATAGTAAAAGGCCTGTTAGAAACTAACAGGCCTTTTTATTTGCTGATAATTAATTTAATCGCCGGGCAGGACGGGTTCCGGGTGCGTAGTTTTGATGGCATTGGGATCATGCTTATGCTTGAAAAGGATCATGAACAGTACGGCGATCACCAGGGCATAGACAGCGAACGAAAGCCAGATACCATGCCATTCCTTATCTCCCTGGGGCGTGGTAAAATACTTGTCGATCACAAAACCGCTGATCTTACTTCCCAAAAAGGCACCTACCCCATTCGTCATCATCATGAACAATCCCTGTGCACTGGAGCGGATCTTTGGATCGGTTGTCGTTTCCACGAACAATGAGCCTGATATATTGAAGAAGTCGAAGGCCATTCCATACACTATGCACGAAACAATGATCATCCACAGTCCATCGGTAGGGTTACCATAGGAGAACAATCCAAAACGCAGCACCCAGGCCAGCATAGAAAACAACATGACCTTCTTGATACCAAATCGTTTCAGGAAGAAAGGAATGGTAAGGATAAATGCCGTTTCGGAGATCTGGGAAATGGACATGATGATGGTGGAATATTTTATGACAAAGGAGTCTGCATATTCCGGTACTTTTTTGAAATCATCAAGGAAGGTATCACCATACATATTCGTGAGTTGTAACGCCGCACCCAATAACATGGAGAAAAAGAAGAAGAGCGCCATCTTGTAATTCCCAAACAGTTTGAATGCCTGCAGACCCAGTTGCTCGATCAGGCTGGCATCCTTGGTAATGGTTTTTTGCGGCGGGCATTTGGGTAAGGTAAAAGAAAAAATACCCAGTATGATCGCCCCCACGCCCCCGATTATGAATTGGTTCGCATTGGCCTTGCTACCCGTAAGATTGGTGATCCACATCGCGGCAATGAACCCGATCGTACCCCACACCCTTATGGGAGGAAATACCTTTACCACATCATAATTATTGCGTTTCAGTATGCTGTAGGCAACTGAATTGGATAACGAGATCGTGGGCATATAGCAGATCATCGCTGCAAAGATGACATAGTACAGTGTGTCTGCGTCATGCACTTTCGGTACATAGAATAAGACCAGGCCGTAACAGATGTGCAGTAATCCATACAGCTTTTCGGCATTCATCCATTTGTCGGCAATAATGCCTGTGATCGCCGGCATAAAAAGAGAAGCGAGTGCCAGCGTTGAAAATATAGCGCCGAATTTAGCACCGGGATTCTCGACCTTGGCGAGATCACTTGAAAAGAAATAGGTGGCAATGGTAATGAGCCAGGCACCCCATACAAAGAATTGAAGAAAGCTCATGAAGGTCAGGCGAATCTTAATACTCATATAGCTTATTTTGGTTCAGGATTGGAAGATATACATTATTTTAAAAAAAACCACGTATAGCACTATTTACACAATCGATGTCTGGCAGACACAATTCGTATAATTCGTTTTAATTCGTGTAATTAACGCTTAACTTTGCGGAAAATCACCCCGAAATGAGCGCTTCCATTGATATAATGATAGCTTCTGTAGCTGATGAAGACCTAAAGAATATAGCCCAAAAGGTGCAGCACAACCAGCGCATCACTGATGAGGAATGCCTCTTGCTTTTTGAAAAGGGCAGCCTGCCATTCGTTGGCGCACTGGCCAATTTCATCCGTGAGCAATTACACGGCGATACCACCTATTTCAACCGCAATTTTCATATCGAACCAACCAATGTCTGTGTTTTCAGTTGTGCATTTTGCGCCTATTCCCGCTTATATGCCCACAAAGAAGATGGATGGGAACTGAGCATCGACCAGATGCTTGACATCGTTAGGTCCTATGATGGGAAACCCATCACCGAAGTACATATCGTGGGTGGCGTTCATCCAAAAATGAATATGGCTTATTTCATTGAGCTGATGCAGAAGATAAAAGCGCATCGCCCTTCCCTGCACGTCAAAGCTTTTACAGCGGTTGAGCTGGATTATATGTTCCGGAAAGCAAAACTATCTGTGGAAGAAGGAATGAAGCAATTGCATGCTGCAGGTTTGGACAGCTTACCCGGCGGCGGAGCCGAGATCTTCCATCCTGAAATAAGGGAACAGATATGTGCCGACAAAGTAGACGCCAACGGCTGGCTCGCCATTCACGAAGCCGCACACCATCTCGGCATGCACAGCAATGCGACCATGCTGTACGGGCATATTGAAAAATATGAGCACCGTATCGATCATATGCGGAGATTGAGGGAGTTGCAGGACAGGACGAAGGGGTTCAATACTTTTATCCCTTTAAAGTTCAGGAATAAGGATAATGATATGAGCCATGTGCCCGAATCGGTAACCACCGAAGACATGCGGTTGTATGCCATAGCCAGGATCTATCTTGATAATTTCCCGCACCTGAAAGCGTACTGGCCGATGCTCGGCAGGCAGAATGCTCAGCTCAGCTTGTCTTTTGGCGTGAACGATATCGACGGCACCATCGATGATTCAACGAAGATCTACAGCATGGCAGGAAGCGAAGAGCAGACACCGGCCATGAGTACCGAAGAACTGGTGAGACTGATCAAGCAGGTAAAACGTGTTCCGGTTGAAAGGGATACCTTATATAACGTGGTGAAGGATTACAGTACTGTTGATTTCAGCAAGGCTGATCTTGATGCGTCGTTGAATTAATTGACCGGTTAATTGCTAATTGGCCAGGCTGTAAGCGACCAGGCCAACTGCTATTTCCTCCGGGGACATTTCATTTTGAGCAACGGGATCCCTGCTGAATTTATTTTTTTCCAAAAGCCTTATTGAATTTTCATTGTGTGCATGCGGCACCCCTACTATCTTTTTCAATTCCATCGCTGTAAAGCCAAATGCTATGACTGCTGAAATGGCTTCCTGCATGATGCCCTTTCCCTGGAAGGCAGGGAGCAACTCATACCCTATTTCCGCGGTTGCTGTTGCGGCAGATAGATTATAATAGCAAATGGTGCCCACCAGGGACGCATCCTCTTTCAGTGTTATTGCCCAATACATTCCTTCCCTGTTTTGTATGCTGCTATTGATCTTTTGAATGAATGCATGTGCATCTTCGACAGATGTGGCGGCTTGCCTGCCGAGGAACCTGTTGACCTGCGCATCTGAGCGAAGAAGAAATATGGCCTGTGCATCTCCGGCGTTAAGCTGTCTTAAGACCAGCCTGCCTGTTGTGAGAACGGGGAATGGAAAAAAGCATGCAGTTAACATCGTTATGTTTTACTGCATGCAATATAAAGCGTTTAATTATTTTTAAACGCCGCGGGAATAAATAGCTGTAGTTTAATTCCTGGAGATCAACTCTGAATTATTATAAATATCAGCCGTGGCCAGCAACTTTTTTGATTTGGGCGAAACTTTTACCCTGCTGTTAAAATAATCTGCGGCCTTAGAATTATCCTTCACCAGTTCGCTCATCAGGCTGGTTGAATAAGCTTTGATCTCGCCGTCATCACCTGATTGCAGGAAGTATTCGGATACCGTGATATTGCCGTTATAGTATTTTCGGGCATACACGTTCAGTTTTCCTTTTACCACCCTCACGGCGAAGCCGGGCAAGGTTTCAGTGGCTACAAAGCTCGTTTTACTGGTCGTCAGTAATTTTTGGGACACAGCATAGCGTTTGTGGTCCTGGTAGGCGGTAATATCCTTCGCATTGATGATGATCTTGTTGTCGGCAACAAGATGCGGCGTGGTTAAAATGCCGGTAACCAGTTTTAAAGAGGAATAATGATGCGTTGATCCGTCGGCCATGATTACATAGCAGGACAATGCTTTCCCGGTCTCATTTCCGGGCTCAGATGGTTGAACTGTGATGGGATTGTTGCTGACAGCGCATGAATTAAGTAAAATAACGGTGCTTAATATCACCGGGATCAAGGGTAAAGAGGTTTTCATTTATCGGGGTTTCCTGTTAAACGGTAAACCTGCAAAATTTATTGCAATTGATGCGCATTATTTTTTAGTTTTTTTACCACCGTTGCCGCATATACTCTTATAAAATAAAAAGATGTGCATAAAATAAATACTTAATATATTTAACTTATGTTCTTCCTTGCCGGGAGCTATATGGGCAAATAATCCTGCATTTCATCAAGTAACAGCTGTGGCAGGTGTAAATAGTTTAATGGCCTGGATGCTGTCGGCTACATTTGATCCCGGTTGACCTCATTACTTAATCATCAATAATGAAAAACAGCATTTCATTTACCATTCTTTGTATGATCATTCCATTGCTGGGATCATCTCATCCTAATAGTAAGCAGCCATCCACCAGTTATTTATTGACCATCGACAAGACCGACCTTTCTTTTTTTACTGTAGAGATGAGCATACGTGATGCAGGTCATGATTTCCAGGTTGCGATGGCAGCACATCCTGAATATGATGATCAATTCTGGCGCTACGTGGAGGATATCAGGGTGGTCGGGCATACTGCAACGATCAGCCGGCAGGACAGCGCTTTATGGAGGATCAGATCCCCGGCTGCTGAAGTGATCATACGATACCGTATCCACTTGCCGGCAAAGCAGGATTTCAGGGGAGCGTGGCGGCCGTTTGTTTCAGCAACAGGCGCCTTGGTAGGGGGCATACATTCCTTCATGTATGTTGTTGGCGCAGAGATGACAGCAGCTTCTGTACAATTAAATGTCCCGCAAGGATGGAAAATCGCTACAGGCCTTGTCCCAACCGGTGATCCGAATATTTTTTCGGCGGCTTCTGTTTTTTCACTGATCGATTCGCCGATCCTTACAGGTGAATTAAAGCACTGGTCTTTTAAAGTTGATAATGTTCCACATCATGTTTGGTACTGGCCGTCTCCAAACGCCGCTTCATTCGATACCACAACCCTGGTTGTGTCGATACGAAAGATCGTGCAGCAATCGGCTTTCCTGTTCGGCGGATTACCTTATCGTGAATATTCATTCTTATTGCAGGACGGTTCTTATGGCGGATTGGAACACCTGAATTCTGTAACGCTTGGCATTCCGAGTGAAAGCCTTGCAAAAAATATAAACAGTTTTTTGGTAGAGATCGCCCATGAATATTTTCATAGCTGGAACCTGATGCGCATTCATCCGGATGGCTATGGCGGAATGAGTTACACCACTCCCCCGCTTTCAAATGGGCTTTGGTTCAGTGAAGGGCTTACCATGTTCTACGCCGACCTGTTATTAAGACGTGCAGGGCTTCCTGCAGAAGACCTTTCCCGTGTGGCTCATCTCGAGGAGTTGATAAAGCAGTACTATGGCAACAAAGGCAACTCGACCATCTCCCCAGAAAAGGTTAGCCTTGCAGCTTATGGACCAGAGGGCATGCTGGGCGATCTCAGTGCCAGCATCCACCTCCAGGGAGAACTGATCGGTATCCTGTTAGACCTCATCATCCGCGACGCAACCAACGGCAAAAGATCGTTGGATGATCTTATGCGTTTAATGATGAATCGCTTCAGTGCTGCAAAAGGATTCACTACAAGAGATGTGGAAACGACGGTTGCTGAAATATGCGGGTGCGATCTGCATGACTTCTTTCAAAATCATGTTTCCGGTAATACTGCTTTCGACCTTAATAAATATCTACAGCTTATCGGCCTTCGATCAACAATAAACTGGAAAGAGGCCGCAGGTGAGGACGGAAAGCCTTATGCAGATACGAGGATCTATCCCTGGCAGGCGTCAAAAGAAAATACGACGAGGATCGCGATCATGGACCCCGAAAGCTGCTGGGGCAAGACAGGGCTTCATACCGGTGATATCATCAGGTCTATAAATGGAAGGGCAATCAAAAGTCGCGATGATTTTTGGGTATTTATCCGCACTGTAAGAATCGGCGATACCGTACACGTGGAGCTACAAAGGCCGGACCGTATATCGGTAACAAATGTATTTGTAACGGGCTACCTGGCGCCCCAGGTAAATGTCAGCGAAATGCCTTCCGTGAACGGGAAACAAAAAAAACTGAAGCAGCAATGGCTATCGGGGAACTGAATAAAATTATTACACAAATCAGATCGAATTACACGAATGAAGGGAATATAAAGCTAGTTGACTGCTGAGTATGGCGTCTTCCATGGTGTTTCACTGCATATAAAAAATCTTATCGGTTTAAATGCTAAAGCGCTGTGCCTACGTGTTTCATGTTTATTTTTTGAACGGTTTTAAAATTGCCGGCAAATGATCTAACTTTTAGAAGTTAAATCTGTGGGGTCATGAAGATCATGTTATTGATACTGGTTTTTTTTAGCGCTGCAAGTTTCTACCTGTTTAGCGAAAGGCCCTGCTCCAATGCTCAAATCCATAGTAATGTCATTGGAGCACCTGTTGATTACCGAACACAGGTTCAACCCATCCTGCAAAAGAATTGCACGCCCTGTCATTTTCCCGGCGGAAAAATGTATGAAAAAATGCCTTTTGATAATGGCAGGACGATCCTGGAGCATGAGGCTGCTGTATCAAAGCGCATAAAAGATGAAAAGGAAAAAATGCTGATCCGTTTTTCCAGCACATTGGGATCCTAAGCTTAGAATTCCACGTGGACAAGTTGTCGC
>JADMIO010789660.1_pt1 | contig 111980 bp, 140 predicted proteins | sample 8958161 | NCBI WGS metagenome assembly JADMIO01 (sample SAMN16585339, study PRJNA669376) | soil metagenome | isolation source: Crop rotation soil | place: USA: Cullars Rotation, Alabama | collected 2011
CGCGACAACTTGTCCACGTGGAATTCTAAGCTTAGGATCCCAATGTGCTGGAAAGAATTTGGTACGCTACTTACCTATGTCCAACTTCTCGATCGGAGTCGATCTCGGGGGCACCAACCTTCGCATCGCTGCCGTAAGTCAGCAGGGCGATCTGATGGAGAAGGTTACTCTGGGCACGCGAGTGTCGCTAGGCAAGGACCACGTGATCCGCGAGATGTGCGATGCGATTCGCGCCACGGCCACCAAATACCGGGGCGCCGGAGCGTTGCAGGGGATTGGTATTGGAGTGCCGGGCATTATCGACATGAAAACCGGCATGCTTCGCGAGTCGCCAAATTTGCCGGGCTGGGCTGAGTCTCCGGTGCAAGCCGAGATCGAGCAGCTCCTGGGTGCGCGGGTGATTCTGGAAAACGATGCCAACGTCGCCGCGCTGGGCGAGAAATGGCTGGGCGCGGCAAGAGACTTTGACGACATGATCATGTTGACGCTGGGAACCGGCGTTGGCGGCGGTATCGTTTTGGAAGGACGCATCTGGCATGGCATGACGGGTATGGCCGGCGAATTCGGCCACATGACCGTGGAACCGGATGGGCCTCAATGTGGTTGCGGCAACCGCGGTTGCGTGGAGCAATATGCCTCGGCCACGGCCGTCGTCCGCATGGCGAAAGAAGCGATCGCTTCCGGCCGTGCGCCGGCGCTGGCCACCGCCGCAAATTCCGATCCGGAGTTTAATGCCAAAGCAGTCTATAACCTGGCGATTCAGGGTGACGAAGAGGCCAGGAAAATCTTCGGCCGCTTTGGCCGCGCCCTGGGAATCTGTATCGCAAATCTGGTCAACGCGTTCAACCTCCCCATATACGTTGTGGGCGGCGGGGTTTCCAGCGCCTGGGAAGCATTTTCGCCGTTCGTGTTCGAAGAACTGCGGCAGCGCTCCCTGATCTACGCGGCCACCGCTCCCCGCTCCCAGTCTTCAGATGGGCAAGGCGCTTCCGGGCAAGTGGACTCCGAAGGCCCGACGCGGACCATCGTTACGCGGGCGTTGCTGGGCAGCGACGCGGGATTGTATGGCGCTGCAGAATTGCCGATGGCAAAGACCAAGTAGTGTCCTGTCCCGGAAATTCGTTGAATTAATATTGTCCTCCCGACCGGAGCGAGCAAAGCGAGCGGAGTGGAGGGATCTGCTTTTTTACACTGCTCCACCGCCGTCAGGAATTTCTGACCTTCCTCCATGCGCCCAGGAGCGCGTCGTTCTGCTCGGCTGTCCCGATGGTTACGCGGATAGCTTGCGGAGAGCCCCATTGCCCGAGCGGGCGGACCGTAATTCCTTTGGCTGCCATTTCTTCAGAAAATCCTGCCGCATCCCGCCCCAACTCGCAATACAGAAAATTCGCCCACGTTTCACTCAATGCGCATCCGAGTTCTGAAATTTGGCGCATGAGCCGTTCTGATTCGCTGGAATTATTCTCCACGGTTTTGCGGAGGTGTTTTTGATCCTTAAGCGCAGCTAGCGCCGCCGCTTGGGCTACATTTGAAACACTGTACATGGCCCGTTGCCCGGAAATGCGGGCGACCAGATGGGGCGGCGCAATCCCATACCCAACCCGCACTCCAGCCAGACCGTGGACTTTGGAGAAAGTGCGCAATACCACAACATTGCGTCCTTCACGCACGTAATCCAACGAACGCGAGTAGTTCACGCTGCGCCGGGTAGCGAAGTCGGCAGCAAATTCGTAGTAGGCCTCGTCCAGCACGAGGACGACCTGCTGTGGAAGCCGGCTGAGTAAATGATCGACCTCGTCCGCCCTGACCAGAGTCCCGGTGGGATTGTTCGGATTTGCCAGAAAAACGACCCGCGAATTCTTGTTCACCGCCGCCGCTATTGCGCCCAGATCGAAGCCGTTTCCGCGCATCGGGACTTCAATCAATTTCGCATCCGCAGCTTTCGTCGCCATCCGGTAGACAATGAAGGACCGCTCGCTGGTGACCGCGTTCAGGCCCTCTCTCAGGAAGGTTCGAGCCAGCATCCCCAGAAACTCCGTCAGACCACCAGTGACGAGAATGTGCTCGACACTTACCCCGTGATGTTCGGCGAGCCTGGAGCGCAGGACTGAAGCATCGTCATCCGGATAGCGGCTACAGTCGGCTAGAGCGTCCTGCATGGCCTTGACGGCAAGGGGCGAAGGCCCAAACGGGTTCTCGTTGGAATCCAGTTTGATCATGACGAGTGTGGGCGCGGGCATTCCCGCCGGTGCGTCGCCGCGCGAGGGCTCAACTAGTCACGGCAGATTTCAGGCGGGTGACTTCCTTCAGCGTCAAATGCCGGAATTTCCCCGGAGGCACATCGAGCTGCAGCGGCCCGTAGCGAACCCGCTTGATTTTTTCCACATGATGGCCGACCGCCTCAAACATCCGCCGGATCTGCCGGTTCTTGCCTTCGATGAGCGTGACTTCGTACCAGGGATTATCCGCCTCACGAATCACCTGAACTTTCGCGGGAGCGGTCTTCGACCTCCGCCCTCCTTTGGACTGGATGAATACACCTGATCGCAGCTTCGCCAAACCTTCCGCCGAAGGGGTGCCCGCAACTTTCACCAGATAGGTTTTGGGAACGTGGGAAGAGGCCTTCATCAGGGCGGCGGCCAGTTCGCCGTCGTTGCTGAGCAAGAGTAATCCCTCGCTGGCATAATCCAGTCGCCCAACCGGATACACTCGCACTCCGACGCCGCGAAGCAGATCCATCACGGTAGGCCGCCGTTCGGGATCGCTCACCGCGGTTATATATCCCTTGGGCTTGTTCATGAGCAGATAAACATTCTTCTGCGCACCGTGCAACAGCTTTCCGTTTACCCGGATGTGATCCCGCTCGGCATCAGCCTTGCTGCCAAGCTCGGTAACCACCTGCCCGTTAACGGAGACAAGCCCGCCAGTAATGAGTTGTTCGGCTTTGCGCCGCGAAGCCACTCCGGCGGCAGCGATTATCTTTTGCAGGCGTTCATCAGACATGGGTGGTTTTCAACGATGCGCGCTGGATCCTTCGAGCCTAAAGTCTCTCAGGGTGACTTCAGCAAAAGGGAAGTCTGCGTAACTGTTACGCCCGCCGGCCGGTTTATGACCAGGCCTCGGCTCAGGCGGCAGGATCGTTCTCGCCCGCAACTCGGGATTCGGCTGAAGCCATTTCGTCGTCCGATTCCGCGCTCTCGGAATCAGATTGAGCTTGCGGAGCGCTGGAATCGGCAGCAGTGTTGTTTCCAGTCTCCGCGCCAACGTCCGGCAAGGGCAGCATCTCGCTCTGGAAGGATTCCGCTACCAGCTTTTCGAACTCTTCCATGCTGGGCAATTCGTTCACGTCTTTCAATCCAAAGCGCAGCAGGAATTCCTTAGTGGACTTGTAGAGAATCGGCCGGCCGATCACCGCTTTGCGGCCTGCGGTGGTGATCAGTTTCCGGTCCAGCAGGGTGGCGATCACGCCGCTCGAATCCACGCCGCGAATTTCACTGATCTCAGGCACCGTGACCGGCTGCTTGTAAGCGATGACCGCCAGCGTTTCCAGCGCTGGAAGAGAAAGCCGGATGGGAGGCTTCAGGCTTTTGGCAAAGTCACGTACCACGTCATGGTGCTCGGGCTTGGTGGACATGCGGTATCCGCCCGCAACCTGGCGGATCTCAATCCCTCGGTGGGCAGCGGCGCAGTCATCAATCAATTCCTCAAGCGCGACGCGGACATGTGCCTTGACTTCATCTTCGGTTGCGCCTTCGGCAATCGCAGACTCATGCAGCAACTCGACAATGTGATCCAGCGTGATCGGCGTTTCTGCCGCGTAAATAATGGCTTCGAGTTTAGCTTTAAGACTCATGATCAAGCACCCCGGACTTAGAACAAAGATCGATCAAATGTGGGCGCGAGCGTCCCGCTCGTGCTGCAGCGGCAAGACCAAAACCGGCACGAGCGGGACGCTCGCGCCCACATGGAATCAATAACCAACGATTGCCTTCTACTTCCAATCATCCCTGACTGCCGCCTGTTCTGAGACAATCGCCTCGAATCCTGTGTGTTTGCGCAGCAGGATCTCGCCAAAAAGCCGGTCTTGCCGCAGCTGGATTGCCTGCAGCCGTACCATCTCCAGCAGCGCCAGAAACATGCAGACCAGCGCCTGCCGTGAATTCACGTTTCGCAGAACTTGCTTCAGGCGCAGAGGCTTGTCCTCAAGCGCGAGCCTGCGCTGCAAATACTCGATCATCTGCCCGACAGTGACGGTCTCCTCGTCCACCTGGAGCATGGGGCGGGAGCGGGCACGCTCCAGAATCTGCTGAAAGGTTCGCACCAGGTCAATCACGTCGGCGGCGATCTCGGGCTCGGTGCCCTCGGCATCCATAAATTCCTTGATCGCCGGGTTGGATCGCACTGCATCTTCAATTTGTTGCTTTTGCAACAGCATCTGGGCCGCCGACTTGAATTTCTCGTGCTCGATCAGCCGGTTCACGAGCTCCGCGCGCGGATCATCCTCGGCGCCCGCCAGGGCGTCGGGGTCGCGCGGCAGCAGCATCTTCGACTTGATGTGAATCAGCACTGCCGCCATGTAGATGAATTCGGCCGCAACGTTCACATCCAGCTCGCGCAACTTTTCCACGTAGGCGAGGTACTGTGCCGTAATCCGTCCGATCGGAATGTCGTAAATGTCGATGTCCTGCTTGCGGATGAGGTCAAGCAGCAGATCGAGCGGCCCCTCATAAACGTCGCCAACCGTGACCGCGAAGGGGAAGTCGCTCTCCGGCTTGGGCTTCTGCGCGGCTGGCATCTGCACTACAGGGGCCAGCGCGGGGACGGGTTCCGCCGCGGCTTGGTTCTCGGATGCGACCTTCAGGTTCTCAGCCATGGTTTCCTGATTTGCCACTTCCGGCGCTCATCGAGGCGTCGTAGTCGAGCGACATGCCCATCGCCTCCCGCACTTCTTCCATGGTAGCGCCCGCCACCTTGCCGGCACGGGATGAGCCTGACTCCAGAATATCCCATGCCAGGCGCGGATTGTCCTCATATTTCTTTCGCCGCTCTTGCATGGGGTTGAGGATACTCACCAGGGCATCGGCCGCCCAGCCCTTGCACTCGATGCAGCCGATACCGGCTGAACGGCAGCCCTCGTCCACCTTGGTGATAGTTGCGCGGTCGCTGAAAACTTTGTGCAGATCGCCAACCGGACAAACGTCGGGATTTCCCGGATCGCTGCGCCGCACTCTTGCCGGGTCAGTCACCATGGTCTTAAGCTTCTGCCGGACAACCGGTTCAGGGTCAGTGAGCAGTATTGTGTTCCCATAGGACTTCGACATTTTGCGCCCGTCGGTCCCCGGCAGCTTGGCCGCAGGAGTCAATAACGGCTGCGGCTCGGGAAAGACGTAAGACCCCTTGCGGGTATAGAACATGTTGAAGCGCCGCGCGATCTCGCGAGTGAGTTCGACGTGCGGCACCTGATCTTCGCCGACAGGGACGAAATCCCCTTTGTAAATGAGGATGTCCGCCGCCTGCAGCACGGGATAGCCTAAAAAGCCATAAGTGTTGAGGTCTTTCTCCGTGATATTTTCGCGCTGCTCTTTGTAGGTAGGAACGCGCTCCAGCCAACCCAGGGGCGTAATCATGGAAAATAAAAGATGCAGTTCCGCATGTTGGGGAACGTGCGACTGTATGAACATGGTGCAGCGCTCTGGATCGAGGCCCGCGGCCAGCCAGTCGAGCAGGACTTCCATCGAGTTCTCTTTGATCCGAGAGGTGTCGGCGTAATCCGTAGTCAGCGCGTGCCAGTCGGCCACGAAGAAAAAACAGTCGTACTGGTCCTGCATGCGAACCCAGTTGTCCAGCGCGCCGACAAAATTTCCCAGGTGCAGTTTGCCGGTGGAGCGCATACCGCTGAGCACGCGTTTGCGTTGGCTTGAGCGAGAGGTCATCAGAGTCTCAGAAGAACACCCGTGAAAAGTTCAAGAAATGGATTGATCAGCAGGGCCAAAAATCTGCCGCCCCAGAAAACCAACAACAGCAACCCGAACGTGCCTGCCATGTCATAGGCGCGAAGCATTCCGGCGGGCAATAGATGACGCAGCACATGACTGCCATCCAGCGGTGGAACCGGTATCAGGTTGAACACGCCGAGGACGATGTTGATCAGCATAACGTCGAACACCAGCTTGCACAGCGGGACCAGAAGCGAATTGGTATCTGCAAAATCGGAGCCCGTGAGCGTGCCAAAAACGATTTGCTGTCCGGCGCTTGACGACAATTTTATAAGCAGGAGGATGATGACGGCCGCAGTTGCTACGGCAAAATTGCTGATCGGCCCGACCACGGAGGTCAGAATGTCATCGAGTACCGGATTTTTGAAATTTCGCGGATCCACCGGTGTTGGCTTGGCCCAGCCAAGGACCGGCAAGTGAGTCAGCATCGCCACCGCCGGCAATAGCAGAGTACCGAACAGGTCGATGTGACGGATCGGGTTGAGCGAAATACGGCCCAACATGCGAGCGGTCGGGTCGCCGCGGAGATTGGCCATCCAGGCATGAGCCGACTCGTGAACGCTGATCGCAAGTAGAAAAGCGATCAGCTGGAACACGATATCCAGGATGTCGATGTGTTGCAGGTTCATGCGTGATTGGCTTCGATACTAACATGCGGCTCGCTGATTCCGTGCGGCTCTGCACGTCGCAGTCGACACAAGGTTCGAGCCCGAAATTAGCGAAGCGCGCGGTAAAAGGGGTGGGCCTAGGGTTTTTCCATCGACTTGCGCAGCGCTTCCGGCGCGATCGACTTCACTTTAATCGGTTTGGCTGGAATGCCGCCGACCACGGTGTAGGGATCGACATCTTTCGACGCGACGCCCATCGACCCGACCATTCCGTGCTCTCCAACCTTTACCCCGCTCAGCACGGTCGCGTGATACGTAATCCGCGCCTTCGGTCCGATCTCAGTTTTGTGGTTGCTTACAATCATTCCGTCGTTGAGATCATGAGCATGGGAATAGATATTGGCATAGTCCGAAACCGACGACCCTTCATGAATGATGATTTCGCCGCGGTCGTCCAGCAGCACGTATTTGTGAATGGTGCAATTGTCTTCAACGGTGAGGTTGTAGCCGAAGGAAAATTCCACGCCATGAAAAATCTTGACGTTCTGGCCGCAATGCTTGAAAACGTGGCGCGCCAGCATGGCTCGCATCTTGTGGCCCAGCCAGTGGTTCAGGCCTACCGGAGACCGGTCGTACATCATCCAGAACCAGATTAACGGCTTGCGCTCGCCATATTTCGCCGCGTCTGCATCGCCGTAAGTTTCCGGCTCCAGCGTGGCATTGCGCGGATCGAGAGAGTGGACCAGGGTCTGCACCGCCAGCGGCGAAGCGGGGTCCGGAGCGACGTAGGGACGCCCGAGATAAAGCTGGTGCAGCGCCTCGCGCACCAAATTGCTGCGGTGGTCGGCATCGCGGTTAGCGAATTCGCGGTCCAGTTCGTCAATCCATTCGAGGAATGCTTTCTCCGCCGCTGGAACAGGTTTGAGATTTCGATATTCGTATCGGGGCATATTTTGCCTGGCTAGGTAAACGGAACGCTAAAACATAACATACCGCCAGAGGCTGCCGATTTCGCCGCTGCGAAAGGGAAGCCTCTCACGATTCGCGCTGCTGGCTGAGCGCGATGTTCTATAATGCGCGCCACTTATGAAATCCAACAAAACCGCAAAGCCGCACCCCATGCCGGTAGATGCGTTAGTCTACCCACGCTTTTCCGGCATACCGACGTTCATGCGGCTGCCTCACATTCCGCGCGCGGAGGACCTCGACCTGGCCCTGATCGGCGTTCCTTTCGATGGAGGCACAACCTATCGCCCCGGTCCTCGCTTTGGCCCGCGCAACATTCGAGTGCAGTCGGCCATGATCCGCCCCTGGAATCCGGTACTCAAGGTCAATCCGTTTGAAAAGTGGCGCATCGGCGATTTTGGCGATCTCTCCATCAACCCGCTCTCCATCGAAGACACCTACCGGCGTATCACCGACCAGTTGGGCGATGTGCTTCGCGCCGGGGCGCGCTCGGTCTGCGTTGGCGGCGACCACTCCATCCTGCTGCCCATTTTGCGGGCCATCCACAAGCACTTTGGTCCGGTCGCGTTTATCCAGCTCGATGCTCACGGCGATACCTGGAGCGGATACTTCGGCAGTCCACATTCGCATGGCACACCCGTGAAGTACGCCATCGAGGAGGGATTGATCGAAGAAGGCTGCGCGCTGCAAGTGGGGCTGCGGGGCCAAGTGTACTCTGAAGGCGATTTCGACTTCGCCCACAAGCATGGCATCAAGATAGTGACTTCGGAAGAATTTCATCGCGGCGGGGTGGAACTGGTCAAGCGTCATCTGAAGAAACTGCGCAGCCGTCCGGTGTACATCACGCTGGACATTGATGTGGTGGACCCCGCCTACGCTCCCGGCACCGGCACTCCGCAGGTAGGCGGTCTTTCCAGCCCGCAGATTCTCGAACTGGTCCGCAGCCTTGAAGGCCTGAAACTGGTGGGGTGCGATCTGGTCGAAGTTTCGCCGCCATACGACAACGGTGAAATCACCTCGCTACTGGCAGCGAATTTGCTCTTCGAACTACTGTGTCTGTTCTAATGCGCGTTTGAATTGAAGAACTGTCAAAGAATTCTTTGATAACCCTAGCCCGCAAACTCCGCGTCGTCGATTACTTTGCCCTCGGCTGGGGCACCATGGTCGGCGTGGGTTGGCTGGTGGTGATGGACGACTGGCTGCTGCGTGGCGGCTCGCTGGGGGCCGTCCTGGGCTTCGCTATCGGCGGTACGCTCCTGCTGCCGATCGGCTACGTCTATGGGCAGCTGGTGGCGGACATGCCAGATGCCGCCGGTGAAGTCGCCTACACTGCCAAAGTTTTCCCCCGTTCGGTGAGCTATGCCACGGGATGGATGATGATGCTCTCTTACTTCATTGTCTGCCCCTGGGAGGCCGTCGCTGTCGGTAAGATTGCCGGCTACGTGTTCCCGGTGCTGGATTCGCTGGAAATTTACCGTATCGCGGGACGGCCAATCTACCTGCCCCATCTGGCGATCGGTCTGGGCCTGACCGCGATTCTTACCATGATGAACTATCGCGGCGTGCGGCTGAGTGCGACCTTTCAAAATTGGACCGCCTTCGGGACCCTGGGATTGTTCGTGGTTTTCGTCGCCTGCGGAGTGAGCAAAGGTTCCGCACAAAACTTTCCGCCGTTGTTTACCCACGGCGGATTTATTTCCGTGCTGCTGGTAATTCAGATCGTGCCCTATTTCATGACCGGTTTTGAATCGGTGGTAAAAGGGGCGGAGGAGGCCAGCCCGGAGTTCCGCGCCGGTGGTTTCCTCAAGGCGATATGGATGGCGATCATCGTGGGCATTGTTTTTTACACCATCGTGATCGCAGCCGTGGGCTATGTGGCTCCCTGGAGAGAACTCACCGGCGAGCGATTCATGACGGCGGTCGCATTCGAGCGCGCGGTTGGCGCGCGCTGGATCGTCAGAGTCATCCTGGCGGCGGCTATGCTCTCGCTCTTGAAAGTGTTCAATGGAAACCTGATCGCCGCCAGCCGCCTGCTGTTTGCCATGGGACGCCGCGGCCTGGTGGATGAACACGTCGCCGAGGTTCATCCCCGCAACCAAACTCCGTCATTCGCGGTGCTCTGCGTTGGGGTCGCTACCGCCGTGTGCATGTTTCTCGGGGATGCCATCCTGGTGCCGATTTCGGAGGTTGGCTCGGTCGCTGCAGCTGTGGGATGGCTGGCGACCTGTGCGGCGTATTATCAGATGGGCCCAGCCCCCCGCCAGCGCGCGATCGCTGCTATGGGTGCCCTGGTCGGCCTGCTGATGATCCTGATGAAAGTTGCTCCTTTTGTGCCGGGAGCTTTCAGCAAGTACGAGTGGCTGGCGCTGGTGGTGTGGGTAATCCTGGGCGTGTCGGTAGGCCGCCGAACAAGTTCTGCGTAGCGCCGGCGTTTCGCCGGCTGCCGGGCTGGCGTCTCGGCCACGCAGAATTTGAAGTAAAAAATAAGAGCGGAGAAACCAAGAAAATGAACCGTCGCAGAGCAGGGAAGAGGCAGTTGCTCATTGCCGTTTTGTTCCTGGCGGGCGTGCAGCAGCTATGGGCACAAGCTGCGATGCCAAGCTTCGACGTTGTCATCACCAACGGCCACATCATGGACGGCACCGGCTCGCCCTGGTACTCCGGCGACGTGGGCATTCGCGGCGGCAAGATTGCCGCCATAGGAAACCTAGGTGATGCGCAACGCGCTCGCACTATCGACGCCCGCGGCGCGGTGGTCGCGCCCGGCTTTATCGATATGCTTGGCCAGTCGGAGTTGACCATCCTGATCGATCCCCGGTTGCCTTCGAAAATTTATCAGGGCATCACAACCGAAATCACAGGGGAAGGGGGATCGGCCGCGCCCTTGAATGATGCGATCATCCACGCCGACCAGTCAGGCTACGATCACTATCACATCACTCCCGACTGGCGAAGTTTCCGGCAATACTTTGCCCGGCTGGAAAAGCAGGGGATGGGGATAAATCTCGCCAGCTACGTCGGCGCAACCCAGGTACGGCGCATGGTGCTGGGAGACGACGACAAACAGCCTACGCCCGCGCAGTTAGACCAGATGAAAGACCTGGTCGGACAAGCGATGCGCGAAGGAGCGGTGGGTGTATCCACTTCGCTCGAATATGCTCCAGCGCCCTATGCGAAAACTGAAGAGTTGATCGCTCTCGCCTCGGAAGCGTCGAAATTCGGCGGCATCTATGCCACCCACATGCGCAATGAGAGCGGTGCGGTTCTGCCCGCGATCGACGAAGCCCTGCGCATCGGCCGGGAGGGTCACATTCCGGTAGAAATCTGGCATCTCAAGGTGGCGGGAAAAGCCAACTGGGGGCGCATGCCAGAAGTGGTAGCCAAAATCAATTCCGCCCGGGCGCAAGGCATGGACGTCAGCGCTGATACCTATGCCTACACTGCATGGTTCAATAGCTTCTCGGCTTTCATCCCGCCCTGGGCGCACGATGGCGGCGATGCCAAGCTAGTCGAACGCCTGAAAGATCCGGCCATGCGCGCCCGCATTCGCAAGGACATGATGACTCCGTCCGATGACTGGGACAACGAGTGGGAGGAAATTCCCGGCCCCGAGTCCATTCTGATCGGCGTCGTACAAAATCCCAAGCTGCTTTCTTTCCAGGGAAAAACTCTGGCCGAGGTTGCGAAAATCCAGAATAAAGATCCCATGGACGCGCTTTTTGATCTGTTGATTGACGATCAGGCATTTACCAAGGTCGCTGTTTTCGGCATGTCCGAGCCTGATGTGACCCTGGCTCTGCAGCAGCCATGGGTCGCGATCGATAACGATTCGTCAGGAGCCTCTCCCGAAGGTATTCTCGGCCAGGAGCACCCCATCCACGCGCCTACGGAACCTTTCCACGCATCCTGCGAAAATATGTTCGCGAAGAGAAGAAGCTTACCCTGGAAGACGCCATCCGCAAATTCTCCGCGCTGCCGGCCCAGCGAATGCGCCTCACCGATCGGGGCGTCCTGAAAGCAGGCATGTGGGCCGATGTTGTGGTCTTCGATCCCGCCAAGGTGCGCGATCTGGCCACCTTCGAGAATCCCAGCCAGCTCTCGCAAGGGATGGACTACGTGCTGGTCAATGGCGTCGCGGTTATCGATCAGGGCAAAATGACGGGAGCGCTTCCAGGAAAAGTGTTGCGCGGCCCGGGTTACACACCCTGAGAACTGTCAGCAAGAGCGCACCTTTTTTTATAAGTCGCGAAAGGTGGGCTGTCGTTTGATCCAATCTCACAACTATCGCTGAGTCAAAGAAACCTTGTGCAAGCCAACGGTGGCCGCCTCGATTCGAGCCGGCAGGGCAAACTGTGAATCGATCCCTACGTTCGGATATTTGGGCTTGAGGTACTTCTCCACGAACAGTTGCAGAACAAAACCTGGAACCTCCACGCCATCAATCGAAACGGAATCCACATGAACCTGCCCTTGGCCGTGCGCGCCCGATGCGTGAGCGCTAACCACCACGTCGTGCAAGCCGCTGAAAATGGATAGCAGAGGGTTGTAGGAATTCTTTCCAGCCTTGATTTGATCGAAGTCAACTTTCGAGGTCCCAGTTACTACTCCCGGCTGTTCCTGCAGGACGACTGACCGCACTCCCGCCGGCAACTCGACGTTTCCGGACGAGAAGTACGAATTGATCTCCTGCTCCGTAAGTTCTGTCGGCGTTGGGTCGGGTTTTGCCAGCGCTCCATTTTGCTCGAGATGCCGGATTTTACGCTCAGCGCTCGCGACTGGGCCGGAGTTCGATCCTGAATCGGTTTGCGGCCAGGAAAGCGGAATCAGCAGGGAAGAAACGAAAAGAAGAAGGACAAGGCGTGCCTTCATGGTTTGAGGGCGGCCTGGGTCTCCGACGCCGGACTGATGACCACCCGCGGCTGAGTCAAAGTTCCGGTGACATTGAAGCCGTGTGCGCCGTCGCGGGCCAATTTGATATCCAGAATCCGGTTCAGGGTTGCAGTGCCACTTAACTGGTAGATGCTGGCCGGGGTCTGTAGTTTGCCTTGCTCGATCTCGAACTTCCCGTCCCTTAGAAGCAATCGGCCCGCAAATCGCGTAATCCGCAGCGGGCCACTTTCGCCAGTCAACATGAGGTGCGGCAGCGAGCCGTCCCGCGCCTCTATTTGCAGGCTGGCATCCGTGCTTGCCAGCAGTTCGGGCTTGCTCCAACCGAGCGTGCTGGCGCGATAGACCAGATCCGCGCTGCCGGTGATCCAGTGATCATGCATCGCTTCAGCCACTTGCTCCAGGGCAACTCTCTCCAATGTACCTGCCCCCTTGTACGCCGGCGGATTCACTGTGAAGTCGGCAGTCCAGTCGCCGTTGTGGCGCCCTCCCAGAACGTCGCCGCGCAGGTTGGAAAGCTGCAGCCGGCCCTGATCGAGTTCGACCTCGGCCGAGACGCGATTCGCCAGCAGGTTATGAATCAGGACGCGGCTCGCGGTCAACGTTCCAAGCGCGTGAATAGAAGCCAGGTAGGGCAATTGCGAAGGCGGTGACGGCGCCGCGGAAGACAGAAAGCGATACCACGGCTGCTTCCCCGAAACACCAGATGCTACGCCCAGGCGATCAGTAACAATCTCATCGGCGTGAAGCTCGAAGCGAATCGGGCAAGCGTGTGGAGAATCGCATCGCCGTGGAATGGTGAGCCCGCCACGCCAGGTGTTGCCCGCCGCCAGCACAATCAGCCTCTGAACTTCAGATGTCTCCGGGGTCAGCGAAATATTTGCGGACGTGACCTCGACCGGGTCATTCAATCCGCGAACTCGCGCCACTACCGAGCTGAGGACCGCCGTCCCGGTAACCGAAGGCGCCGCAAAGCCGGCCCAGTTGCCGCTGATCCGAAGATTGACCCGCGCCTCGCCGCCGGCCGCGGGCTGCGGTGCGGATATGCCCACGGTTCGCGCGGTTGCCAGCAACCGTTGAACTTCGGTATCGCCCTGGACCACAAGGTTATAGCCTGCACGGGTTGCCTGGCCGCGAACCGTGGCGCTGCCGGGCCTCCCCAGGGGCACGGTAAAAGGACCGATGTCCACTCGCGGCTCGAGCGCTTGAACCATGCCGGCCCCACTGGCAACCGACCTCGCCTTCAGTTCAAGATTGCCGCCCGAGGAAACGGCAAACGGGATTTTGTCGAGAACGAGCCTGGTGTTGTTGAGCGGCGATCGCACATTCAAGGCCAAAACCTCGCCGCCGCCCCGCCAAACCGGCACGCTGCCGGCCAGCGTGGTTTCCCGTTGCAGAGTCACTTTCCCTTCCAGCCTGCCGGCGGCGATTACATCGGCGGGCACATTCTTTTTTATCCGGCGGGTAAATTCCACCAGCGATTGCACGGGCAGGCCGTGGGCCAGCAGCGTTAAGTCGTAATCACGAATCGCTTGCGGAAGAGCTATATTGCCCTTGACCGTAATTTCGCCTTCACCGACCGGCGCGCTGCAGGCTACCTTGGAGAAAACGTGGTCCGCGGAGCCGTAGTGTGCGCCGCATCGCGCTCCCAGTCGCAGCGCTTTTTCGGCCGCAATGTCATAGCGACGGAAATCCTGGATGGAGGCCTCCGAATCTACCGTCAGATCCCCGGGCGTTCCGGTTAGCGTTGCTGAAAGCTTGATAGTCCCTCTCCATCCCTTGTCCTGGCCCCACGCCAGCTTGGTTACCTGCCCTAGCTGAGCTCCCTCCCACTGCATGGTGAATTGCACGGGAGTTTCACGCAGGTTGGCCGAGCGTTGCCAAGATCCCTCGAGTTCGAACACTCCGGTGTCGCTGAGGTTGAAATCGGTGCGCATGGGTTGCGCCTTCAGGCGCACTCCCCAGGCGTTTTCCGATTCCTGCCACAAGGCGAAGTTCGCTTCGGTCAGGCTGTAAGGCTTCTTTTCGGGCCCGGATTTGAAGTTGATGCGGGCGTGATCGGCTTCGATGTAGGGAAATCCAGGCCGCGCCTCGCTTCTGGCCTTGGCGGTGGGAGCAATGGGCGTGTGCGCGGCGCGCTCCAGCAGACTCTCCAGGTTCCATCGTCCTTCGCCGTTGCGCACCAGATTCAGGCTGGGTTCGGTAAGGCTCAGGCGCGCAATTTCCAGCCGTCCTCGCAGCAGGGAACTCACACGCAGGAGGGCGACCACGTCGGACGATTGCAGCACCGGCTCGGCGCCGAACGCCGGGTCATCGTCAACCACAAAATTTTCCAGATCGAAGCCCGGCTGGGGCAGCAGCCGCACGCTCACCGAGCCCACTTCCACTTGCCGTCCCAGCGCAAGGCTGATCGACCGCACTATGCGAGTGCGCAGCCGCTGCGCTCCGGGACGCACCAGGAACAGGGCCAGCAACAGAACCACGCCGGCCACCACCTTACCGCGTTTGGACCGGAGAAAATTCAACGCACCACCTTGAATGTCCGCCGCCACCGGGTTTCGTCAAAAAAATGCAGTGCCACGTGCGCCAGAAATCCCAGCCGCTCGCTGATTGCGGTATGCATATATTGGTTGGGCGGAGTTTCAAACGACCAGTAGATGAACATCGGTCTGCCAATTACATTTTCCTTGGGGATAAATCCCCAGTAGCGGCTGTCATAACTCACGTCGCGATTGTCGCCCATGGCAAAGTAACTGTCGGCCGGCACTACCAGGTCGTCGCCCTGAATGTATTGCGGCAAAAGCTGCTGCCAGTCTGGAAACAGGCGGTTGTAATCGGACGGCGGCACCGCCGGGAAATTGTCGCGATAGTCGTTGGGGCCCTCATCGCTATTGTGAATCACGTAGGGCTCATCCAGTTTCTCGCCATTGCGAAACACCACGCCATTGCGCAAATGGATGCGATCTCCAGGCACTCCTATGATGCGTTTCACGACGTAGAGGCCGGGTTCCGCCGGCGAAAGAAAGACCACGATATCCTGGCGCCGTATTTCCCGGTAAGGCATCATGGGCCCCACCCAGTGCGTTGCCGGGGCAAACTGCACCCGGTTGACGAATACGTGGTCGCCGATCAACAGGGTGTTCTCCATGGAACTCGAAGGAATTTCGAAAGCCTGCAGCACAAACGTAATTATGAACAACCCGGTTACCAGAACCGCCGCCAGCGAGGCTAGAAATTCGACGGTCGTTTCGCGTGGCTTTTCTTCTTGCTTGGTTTCTTTCTTGGCCAATGGACCTTCCTCGCTCAGCGCGGCATTCCGCTTTTATTTGACCACTCGAAACGTGCGATCCCAGCGGGTCATTTGAAACAAATGGGTAGCCGCGTAGGCGAAATGATAGAGTTTATCACCCGGTGTCTGGGTGACCTGCGTATCCGGGTCCGCGTTCTTTACCGACCAGTAAATCAGCAGCGGACTTCCGATGACATTCTCCTGCGGCACGAATCCCCAATAGCGGCTGTCCAGGCTTTCGTCGCGGTTATCGCCCAGGACAAAGTAATTCCCCTGCGGAATGATAAGTTCATCGTCCTCGACCAGCTTCTTCATCTCCAGCCACCAGTTTCCTTCCAGGCCGGGAACGGGGAGATTCAACCGCGGGAATTCATCGCGAAAGGTATCGTGAACGCTCGAGCTGTAGCGGGCATAAGGCTCCTGCAAGGGAGTGCCGTTGACATAGACCTGGTGGTTGATCAACCGCACCCGGTCGCCGGGTACGCCTACCACTCGTTTCACAAAATGCTGAGTAGGATGAATGGGGTAGCGGAATACGATAATGTCGCCCCGCTGCACCCGCCGGTAGGGCAGGAATAAATCCCAGAACCCGCCTCCACCGTAGCGGAACTTGTCGACGAGAAGATAGTCCCCGATCAGCAGGGTGTTTTCCATCGATTCAGAGGGAATCTGGAAAGCTTGCACGATGAAAGTGATGACGAAAACGGCGATGACTACGGTCACCAGCAAGGATTGCAGCGAACTCAACGTGTCCGCTTGCCGATGCTTTTCCATTACTTCCATCCCGGGTCACTGCGAACGTTCATTGCGTTTGGCGCGGCCATTCGACTCCAGCGGTACCGTGCCCAGATATTCCAGTACCTGGTGGGCGGCGTCCTGCTCTGCGTTTTTTTTGGTGGATCCTTCCGCCCGGCCCACAAACTCGGACTTGCCGCCGTGGTCCAAAGGTTGTAATCGCGCCTCTACGGTAAAAGTCTTGCTGTGCTCCGGGCCGCGTTCCTTTACCAGCACGTAGGACGGCTGCGGCCTTCCAATCGCCTGCAGCTTCTCCTGCAGCGCCGACTTGTAATCGGTGACCGGCAGATTGGTGCCGTTGGACGCAATCCGTTCCAGCTCCGGCCTTACGATCGATCGCAGCACAAACTGCCGTGCCGCCTCGAGGCCGCCATCCAGATAGATTCCCGCCAGCACCGCCTCCAGCGCATCCACCAGCAGCGCGGTCTTGTTGCGCCCCCCGCTCTTCTCTTCGCCCCGACCCAGGTTCAGGTAGTGGCCGATTTCCAGCTCCTGCGCCACCCGGATCAGATGCTTTTCGCTTACCAGGTGTGCCCGCAGCTTCGAAAGCTCTCCCTCACGGAAGCTGGGAAATCGGTTGAACAGCTCTTCCGTAGTTACGAAGCCAAGCACTGCATCACCCAGAAATTCCATCTGCTCGTTGTCTCCGACCCGCGTCCCGGCCGACTGCAACGCCTCCAGCTCGCGTGCCTGAGAGCTATGCGTCAGAGCCTGGGTCAGCAGCTCCGTCCGCTGGAACTTGTGTCCCAGCGCAGTTTGCAGGGTCGCAATGTCACGTGCCTTCATGATTTGACGAGCGGCGAGATACACGAATACGGGAGGATCAAAGCCGGCCACGGATTATTCGCGGCCGGTTTAACCATCGCAGAAGCCCGGCGTTTACCGGGTCCTCCCCAGCGCCTCTTTGGCCGGGGTTCGTGAACACGAACTAATTTTTTGGCGCGGGGGTCTGCGCACTGGCGGGCGGCTTGGCTGGCGTGCCGCCGGTCAGTTGCACCAACCGGTCGCGTTCGTTGCGGGACAACGTAGCCAGCGTCGTGCCCTCGTTCTTTTCGGTCAGCTGAACCGCCTGGTTGGCATACTTCAGCGCTTCCGGATATTTCTCCTGCTTGTCTAAAGAGAGCGCCAGCCGCAATACCGCCAGAGGATCCGGCTGGTCCGGAAACGCTTCCAGCGATTTACGGAAATAGCCTTCCGAGTCGGCGTACTTTTCCCGCGTGTACTGGATCGTGCCTAACACGTAGTAGGCGCTGGACCGTATAAACCCTTTGTAGGCGTCAATCTTGTCCTGGGGCGTCCCGGGAGGAACCGCAATGTCGGTGTCGGCAGTCTGAATCGCGCGCTGCGCCAGTTTCGTGCCTTCATCGAGGCGCTGATCCTTGTCCAGATCGGTGTCGCGAGTGCGCTCCGCCAGAACTTGCGAGACTCCCACCAATGCTTCCGGATCGTCAGGGTCGATCTTCAGCACCTTGCGGCCCATTTCCATCATGTTGTCCGCTTTGTTGGCGGCCTGATAGCTGTGCATGGCCGCGCGGTAAAGAAGGATCCGCAATTCGCTGTCGGGAAATTTGGCGGCAAAATCGTCCGCCGCCTTTTCCAGCGCGGCCGGGTCGGTATTAGCAGCCGCAGCTTTGTAAGCGTCGAACTCGGGCTGCGTCTTGGCCTGGGGCGGCCGTTTTCCGGTGGCCGGCTGTGCCGCTGCTCCCGCGCCCGATTGCGCCGGAGGCGTCTGGGTCTGCTGTGCCGACATCAATGCGGCCAGCGCCAGTATCACGACTAGCATCGTTGCTTGCTTCATGCTTTCTCCTTGGGGCGAAGTCCAATCTTCCCAATCTTGAAATTTCGATCGCGTTTTGCAACCCTACTGTGGATGGCTGCGAGGCTCGTACGGTTGCTGCAATCCTTGCTCGGCCGCCGCCTTGGCCTCGGGCAAAGCTGAGCCTGCGCTTTCAGCTGCGCGATAGTGACCCAATGCCGTGGCGCGATCTTCCTGCAAATCGTAAATCCTTCCCAGATAAATATGAGACCAGGCCACCACCTTCGGCTCATGCGCCACTTCCAGCGCCCGCTCGAAGTAGTTGCGCGCGCCCTGGATGTCGGAATTATGGGTTGCCACTTCCGCCAGAATAAAGAGTGCGCGGCCAGGATCTTCGTTTTTTTCTTCCAGCGCCTGTTGCGCCAGTTTCTGCGCCGTCTCCGCATCCCCTGCCGTGAGCCGTTGCTCGGCGGTAAACAGCAGCTTGCCCTCCAGCGGACGCGAAAGATGCAGCAGTTCCGGATCGGAGGTAGTGGCAAAGCTTACCTGGGAGGCTCGTTTCCGCTCTCGTCCCACATCGATGTTCCCAACCAGGTCGCCATACGCGTTGCTCAGACCGGCGGGATCTTTTTCAAAGCGGGCCAGCGCTTCGTAAAAGTAGTCGGTGAGAATGAAGCCCTGCTGCTCGGAATTCTCCAGCGCCTGCTCCCGCGCTGCATCTGACCCTTTCGCCGGTCCCGAGGTGCGCACCTCGATTGCGCGGATGAAACACTCGGTCACAAGAAGCGAAGCGTCGCTCTTGAAACTTTCATCCATCGGGGCGGTCTTGACCGTGGCCAGCAGCGGCTCCAGCCGCTTCATGGCCGTCGGGTACTTCATCGCCAGCGGATCCAGCAGGTAGTGCAGATAAGTATGCCGGATCTGATCCATCTTGAGCGATGCATTGGTGCCTGGAGAGATTACGACATAATAATTGGGTCCGTAGTTTCGTGCATTGGTCTGCCCCGGCGCGCCCATGGGCTCCACATAAACCGTGAATTCCCGCCCCAGTCGCGTAGCCGACGGCACCTTCAGATAAATTTCGGTGTCGAACAACATCTTGGCCAGCGGCTTGTGGTAGCGGTCCGTCAAAGCCAACAGAGCGTTGTGGTTGCTTTCCCAGATGCCATGCACCCCCACCGTCTCGTAAAACTTCTGCAGCAGCGGCAGAATTCCAATCACCGCCACCGCATCGGGAGGCATGTCCGCCTCTTTCACTTTGGGAGTTAAGTTGGGCGCCGGGTTCAAATAGAGCGCCAGCGACACGAACTGCGACAAGGTCTTCGAAGCATCCGGCGAGCGGTGCTGTTCGTAAAACTGGCACATCGCCTGGGTGGCGTCCTGGGCTTCCTGGGAACTCTCGCGGGCGCGAGCCACCTGGGCTCGCACCTGGGAACGCAGCGGGTCGGAGATACCGAGTTCGTCGTCATACCCGCAGGCATTCAGGGCGGTCAGTACCGTAAATATCGTCTCGCTGGTATCCAGCGCCACGCTGCTTTGATTTTGTGCCGGCGAAAGCTCCGCCAGAAGGGCAATCAAAACCGCGCAAAGCAAGCATCTAAACCGTTTACTCAGGGAAACCTCCTGCGAGGATGGCCAGGCCGCGGGCTGGTGTCTGAATCAAGTGTAAGGGGTGTCCGCTGCAGAATCAATCCAGGCTATTGCAGTTTTTTATTCAATCAACATGTAGGGCGGACACTCCTGTCCGCCGCAGTTGATTTTGACTTTGATCTTGCCGTTGACTTTGATCTTGCCGTTGACTTTGATCTTGCCGTTTAACCCGAGGTCGCCCTCACGCACCGGGGACGCCAGCCAGCTATCCCTTTACGCTGACTCGTGAGAAAGACAGTACCGCCCGCCCCGTGGTCGGCCTGCCCATCGACAAAGCCGGACGAAAGGTGGTGAAGGTGGTGAAAATAAGCATGTTCTTCTTCACCTGCGGCAGCAGCGGATCGTCGTCCTTGGAGCCGGAAAGAATGCGGTAATCCTGCACTCGCCCCTGCGGATCAACGTAGGCTTCGATCACCAGGGAGTCATCATTAATGGAATCCAGAGCTGTGCCAAAGGCCGACTGCTGCAGTTGCGGCGCGGTGTGGAGCATCAGGGGAACATCGGAATTGTCCGCCTGCAACGGGGCCAGGAAGCCCATCAGCACGACAAAAATTATTACTGCGGCTGTCAAACCTGCGGTGGCCGGCAGCATGAACAAGTCGAGCGCATGCTGCAACCGCATCTGAGCGGCTTCCATGTAGCGGCGCTTCCTGTAGGCGACCTCCTGCGAAATGGCCACGCGCAGGTTCAGCGCCAGATCGGGCGGCGCCTTGCGCGGGCCCACCCGGGCCAGCAGCTGCTGGGTGTAGCGCAGCGAAACATAATACTTACGGCAGACGTCGCAGCTTTCCAGGTGGCCGCTGAGATCGCGCATCTGCCTGCCGGTCACGGCTCCATCGAGATAGGGAGAGAACAGCGGCTTGGCTTGTGCGCAGGTCATCGCGCCACCTCGATCGCCGGAACCGTACCAAGGGATTTCGCTTCCTCGCTCACAGCTTCCGGAACCCGCAACCCGAGTTGTTGCCCGTTTTCCATCACGTAAGCCGTCAAACGCCGTCGCAATGCTTCCCGCCCGCGGGTCAGACGCGACTTCACGGTTCCCAGCGAAACCTGTGTAATCTCCGCAATCTCTTCGTACGACATGTCTTCCAGATCTCGCAAGATTACCGAGGTGCGGTAAGGCTCGGAGATGTGCCGCAACTCTTCCTCAACTCGCAGCCGCACTTCTTCGTGAACCACGCTGTCGAAGGGCGATTCGCTCTCGTCGACCAGCGTGTCGCGCATGCCCATCGCGTCCAGCCCGCTATCTTCCCGTGCCGGCTCAATCGATGTTTCCTGCGCCTTGTGCCGGAACCACCACCTTCGCCGGTTGGAGGCCTCATGCACCGCAATGCGGTAGATCCAGGTCTTCAGGCTGGATTCCCCGTGGAAGTGATTCATTCCACGGAACACTTTCAGGAAGACTTCCTGGGTCGTGTCGGCCGCGTCCGCGGGATCGGTCACGATGCGATATACCAAACTGTAGATGGGCTGGTGGAATTCGCCAATTAACCAGGCGTAGGCCTCTTCCGAGCCCGCCTTCAGTTCGGCAACAATTGCCGATTCTTCGGCTCGTATCCCTATCGCCCCTGCAAGATCACCCAAGGTGGTTGCTCCCGCCATGATGGTCACGGCGTCACCCCCATTATAGGTTCTTTCCGCCCCGACAACTCAAAAGTAAAATGCGGTCGAAGTGGCAACAATTCACACCAACACTGTATATATAGACCCCGCCGTGTGCAGCCGGGTTCCACCTATGTAAACCACTTCGCTGCAACAGGTTACAGGGAGTGAAAGAGTGTTGCGAAAAGTCTTGCACAGCCGCGCAGGTCTAGAAGCCCTCCCACTCGGAGGCCCGGGGCTGAAACCTATTTCGGAGTAGTTGGCGGCGGCTGCGTCGCTGGAGGCTGGGTTGTGCTCGCTTTGGGTTTGGTTGGGGCTTTCTTTTTGACCGGCTTCTTGGCCGGCGCATCATCATCCACTACGATCTTTTTGGGCGGTTGCGCCGCCATGCTGGCTTGCGCGCTTTGCAGCGCGGCGCGCAAGCGGGTCACCTCGGCTTCCTTGGCTCCCGCCAGCGTCTCCATGCGTTCGGCAAAAGCGCGACGCGCTTTTTCGAACCCGCTCAAATCATTTTCCAGCGCCTGGAATTCGTCCTTGGATCCAAACGCTCCGGTGGACTCGGTGACCGAGCCAAAGACGTTATAGAGCGCGTCCAGATTGCGATAGAGCTTGAAGGTTGAAGTCAGGCTTTCCGGCGAAGCCTTCAGCTCCGTGATCATCTCGGGCAAAGCCGTCTGAAGGTTGCGCTGCACCGATTCCACATTTCCCTGGGTTTGGCGCTTGCTTCCGGAGTCGACCTTCCATTTTTCGATGCGCAGCTTGGCCAGATCAACTTGCGCGGCTTGCGAAGCCTGTTCCAATTGCGAAAGCAAACCATTGAGCTGATTAACCGAAGAATAGGACACCGGCCCCTGCGGCGCCGACAGGTTGGAAGAAATAACCTGGGCATTGACCGCAAGACAGAGTGAGAGCACGCAGCAGGACAAACCGAAAATCGGGCTAAGTTTCATTAGGTTGCCGCCAAGCGTGAATCAGCATACTTAAGTTTCCCGGCTTTCGCAAAAAGGGCGGCACAGTAGAGATGCCGAGGAAGCCCGCCGGGTTTGACTATCAATAGCCAGTAGGCGAGAATTGAATTGCTTCGATCCCCTCGTACAAAGCGGCAGTTTTCTCACGTGGGCCTGTGGCGCAGCTGGGAGCGCGCTTCCATGGCATGGAAGAGGTCGTCGGTTCGATCCCGACCAGGTCCACCATAAATTCAAGAACTTACGGCATTCCCCCTTTCCAGTTTGGTAGCATTTGGTAGCAAAACGCTCGTGCCGGGCTTGACCTCTTCCAAGTTCGGAAGCAGTCGCAGCTCCGCGCTGATGGCATTGACCGTCGACTGCACGCTTTCCGGAATCTCCTGCATGTAGACGTCAGTCGTTGTAGCTGTACGCGAATGCCGCATCACACCTTGAACGTCCTTCACTGTGCCCTTCTTCTGTGCCAGCGTAGCGATAGTGCGCCGGATCACTTGAAAGGTGAGCTTGGGTAATTCAAGATCATCCGCCAGCTTGTGCAGAACCCGCTTGCGGTAATTGTTGGCGTCCATGAACCCGCCTCTCTTGTTCGGGAAAATGAACGTCTCAGGAGAGGAGTCCGAGCAATGCTGCTTCCAGAGCAGAAGGTCGTCGGCCAACTCTTTCGGAATGTGGACAACGCCCAAGCTCCTCCGCGTTTTGCCCCACGGCCGAATTTTGCCTTTGTACACTGTTTCGATTAGCTGCATGGTGCATTCGGCGTGGTTAAAGGACTTCCAGCGGAGCGCAAACAACTCCCCGGGGCGGAGTGCATTCGTCATATCGAGTTCCAGGAGAATGCGATTTCTAAGCATCAGCTTCGAGAGCGCATCTCGCAGCTGCGGCCACGTCAAGGTCGTCCTGTCCGTGTTGCGCAGTTGGGTTGGAACCGCCACCTTGCGAGCCGGGTCTTTGACGAGGAAGTCTTGGTCGACTGCCTCAGCAAAGATGTCCCGCAAATAGGCCCTAATCTGAAGGACTCTGTCCCTGGATCTGGTTCTTGCCAGATTGTTGAGATGGATTTGCAAGGTGAACTTGTCGAAATTCTCCAGCGGAATCCTCTCGAACGGGTCAATCAGATCCCTCTGGATGATGAGCTTTTTCACCTTGGCCGTTTCTTCCTTCCAGTTCGCCTCTTTGAGAGGGAAAAAGCGATTGCGGACGAACCAGCCGAACGTAGCAGAGCTGTCGTTCATGACTCTGCGGCCGCTTGGTCCTGTCTGTCCGGTACGCTTGGTTATTTCACGTTCCAGTGCTTCTCGCGCTTCAGATGCCTTCATCTGCGACTTGAGGCCGAGAATTACCGAGACTACATCGCCCTTCTGCTGATTCGTGGTCGAGTCAAGAATGGACTTGCGAAAATATCCGTACCATTTCTTCCCACGGGGAACGACCCAACCCCTCTGATGCGACTTACCCATTCATTCCTCAATTTCTGCGGGGGAACAATTGGGCTTACCCCATTTTACCCACGTTTCCTACCCAGGTGAGTGAGCCGTTCCCGTTCGTTAATGAAACCTTCAATCCTGCTTGCCCGGTAACGAAGAGTCCCGTCACTCATACGGATGACGGGAAGGAATGGAGTTTTTCGGGACGAATGATCCCAAACCCAGTCCTTCGTCACGTTCAGCCGCTCAGCGACATCTTCGGCGGTGAGGAGAGGATCCTTCACAGGTCCCGCTCCTTCAGTTTCAGACTGAGCGTTGAAGACCACAGCGGGCGGATTGCAGTCGGATATCGGTTCGAATTTTGGCGGTTGTTCGTTCGAGCTTTGGATTAAACGCAGAGCTGATCTTGATTGCGAGTTCGACATTACAGCACCTACCAATAAGCGCGCCGATGGAGCCAGCGAGGGTAGTACGCCTTTTAGGCGATTACTCAAATTCGGTCAAATAAGCCCTCTCACCTGTTCCGAGCGGCATTGGTGGAGCAATGTTGAGGCGACTGAGGTGCGTTCGCGAGCTTTCGGTACCTGCGATTTGACCGAAATGTCATTCGGGATTAGGTTTCTGACCCTTGAGGTCGAAGCATGGTCTCGGCCATAGGAGTCAAAAGGTGTTTTCATCACTTCAGGCAGTTTGTGAGGGCCTTCGCAGTACCGGCTACATTGCTGATTCAGTAGCAACGACAACGGTTTACTTGGCGGCAAAACTCCATAAACCGCTGCTGCTTGAAGGGCCCGCTGGCAGCGGAAAGACGCAGCTAGCATATGCAGTTGCCGAAGCTGCCGGAACTACTGTTGAACGGAAGTCGCAAGGGGGGCGCAGATATGAGGAACCGGATTCTAGATCTCCATCGTAATCTTGGACTCAGGTTCAACGGCGGCAAACAGTGGTTGTTTGTCCTTGTGATCACTCTCTGCCTGATTCCCTCAAGCGCAAGGGCCGCCGGGGTTGGCGACATCCTGTCGCTCCTTAAGACCATCACGAGCACGCTCCAGGGCGCGATCGGTGGAGTTCTGAGCGAAATTCAGAGCCTGAATTCGACCGTTAATAACTTCCGCCAACAAATCGTCTGGCCGCTCACGATGATCAACCAGGCGAGGGGTTTTGTGACGTCCACACGGGCGCACTACGGCAGTCTAATGGCCCAGTTCGTGGCCATCAAGAACAACAGCGCCACATTAGCTAATCCGTCGCAACTGGAATTGATTTTCCGAGGTGGTCAGGCCGGGTCGCTGGGCCAGCTTCAAGCGGCCTACACGAGAGTCTATACGGGAATTCCAGCGCAAACTGACGCCCAGCCGGCACACCGTAACTTAATGGACATGGATGACGCCCTAGCAACAGATTCGCTAAAAACGACTGTTCTTTCAGATGAGGCAACGCAGGGAATGTTGGCGCTCGCCGATTCGTTGGAGCAGGAAAGCGCGGTTGCGGCACCAGGGTCTGGCGAGATGTTATCGACCCAGGCGCAAGTCGCCAATCTTGAGACACAAGCGTATCTGGCGAAGGTGCTTGCCTCGGAACTTCGCCAGGAGGCGGCGAAGCTCGCGCACCAGAACACATTGCTGAAACAGAGCGCCACCTCCACGCGGAACCTTCAGAACCAGATGCAGCAGGTCCTTTCGCACCAATAGGAGATCAGAATTGAAAACACAGTTAACTCGCCCTTGGAAACTGCTTCGCAACGTTCTGGCATCGCTGGTGACCATCATTTTTGTCGTTCTCATGCTTCCCGGTAAAGCTCGAAGCCAACTGGGACTTGATCCTTGCTGCGCGATTATTTCCGTCGGGCTGAGCACGATTTCAAACCTGCTGGGCAGTGTTGTTGCAAAACCATTGGCCGCCATCCAACAGCTTGAACAACAATCCGCTAATTTCGAACAGCAGGTGGTTTTCCCGGTGACGGCCATCAACCAGGCCAGGGGCTTAGCAGTCCAAGCTCAAGGGCAGTTCATGCAGATGCGCCAGGTATTTCAGTTGCCGGTGGCAAGCGCCACCCTGCCCACATCACAAGCTCTGGAACAGACTCTCCTCTCACGCAATCCCGGCTACGTTTCACAGGTCAGCAGCAACTATGCCTCACTGTACGGAACAGTCATGGCGCCGACCGACGCGCCACCGCCAGTGCGCGACATGGTTGATATGACCGACGCCGAGGCTCAGGCAGCGATGAAAAAGGCTGTGGAGATCGATGCCTTAGCCGATCTGGAACTCCAGGCAGCCGAACAGATCAACCAGCAGTTGCAAACCGCAGCACCGGGGAGCGCAGCCATCCTTGGGGCCCAAACTTCCGCGTGGCTGGTGCGGGCCAATGCATACACGCAGTCGGCGATCGCGGAACTGGTTCGCGTTCGCTCCATTGAGCTTGCGAATCAAGGAGCGCAAATGAAGTTCAGCGCGGCCCACACCACGACGCTTCATAACAATGGCAGTCAGGTGCTTCAGCAGGGAGTTCAGTAGCCGTGTTTTATTTCCAGAAATTGCTGACCATGGCGATGGCGGGAATCGATGGCACAAACGTCATCCCAACCATCACCAATATCGCATTCGCGATACTACTTGTCGGTTTCATGGTCGGCCTTTATCAGGCAGCCTTGCGGGGCGGCGATGTGCAGGCGCTGGCGGTAACGGCGATCAAGTATCTCGTGGTCGCGATGATTATCGCTAATTGGGCTTCGGTTTTTCGCGACGTGAACGGGTCGTTCACTTCTGCTGCCAACTTCATCGGGAACAGCTCCGGCGCGGGCGACATGTTTCTTAGCTGGATGAGCCAACTCCAGCAGCAGGCGACGACCAATCCGGGCCTGACCTTCTGGCCCATCATTACCAGCGATCCGGCCGGGACGATCACCGTCCTCCTACTGATCGTGGCGTACCTATTGTATGCACTGGCCATGATCATCTTCTGCTTCTTCTACACGCTCTATGGTTCCCTGTTGTATGTGCTCGGACCGCTGGTTCTGGCACTGATTCCGGTATCGGGCATCGGGCAACTGGGAAAGACATATTGCATTAACCTCATGATCTGGAATGCCTGGGGCGTCATATACGCCATATTTGGAGCTTTGATCACAGCCATCCAAGTCAACCGCGTCAATGACATCTTGGGCCATGGGTTTCTGGGCTTCCTTATGAGTGTGCCAGATTCTGTAATGTTGGGCCTGGTAAGTATCTTCTATGCTTTGGCCTTATACGACCGCGAGCTGCAAGTCTTCTACTTTGTGGTCTTCGACGAAGGGCCGGACGACAGCCTAACCACGGCCGAATTCGATGATCTTGTTGCTGAGTACAACCTTGTCTCCTGGACGGCTCATCCGGCACTTCTTCGGAAGGCCTTCGAAAAACCTGGGATAGCTTAAGGTGCATTTGCAGCACGCGCATGCATTCGAGACATCAACTGCAAGTCTGGGAGGGGACATATGAAAGGAGTGGGCCAGCCGCAGGCGGAAGTGGCAGCGCGGTATTTTGCATTGTTCGTAAATCGGCTGGCCTACACACGGCAGTCGCACAAACCGGGCCCGACCGGGAAGCACTACTACTATCGGCCGAAGCAGAATTGCCGGATTTCGCTCCAGACCATTCGCAAGCATTTGAACGGTCAGCTGACCATTGGCGTCTATGCACTCAATCCGAAGACGCAGCGCTCGAAGTGGGTGGCCATTGACGCTGACTATGAACATGCGCTGGAAGATCTTCTCAAGTTGCAATGGGAGTTGCATCAGGACGGAGTTGAGGCGGCCCTCGAAAAGTCCCGTCGCGGTGCCCACCTCTGGATCTTCGCGGACAAACCATTGCTCGCAAGGCACTGCCGGATCTACATCTACAACCTGGCCCGTCGTTTGAAGGTCCCGGTAAAGGGTGGCTCTCCTCTGGCCGAAGGAATCGAGGTGTTCCCTCGTCAGGATCAACTCGGCCCTCACGAATTCGGTAATGCTATTCGGGGGCCGCTCGGAATCCATCGTGCTACCGGACGACGCTATTGGTTCTACGGGGCAAACTACCGTGTCGAAGCGCAACTCGACTACCTGGAGCGCCTGCGAAAGATTACAGAGACCGAAATAGACGGATTCATTCATGGGCTCGAAATGCCGGAAGAATTTCGTCCTAAGCCGAGAGTAGAGTTGCCGCATTATGATCCCACGCGCCCGCAATTCCGCATTCTCGATCACGTTCGGCCGACGTGCAGACGCGGTGGAAACTATTGGGCGCGTTGTCCCTCATGCGCGGACCATGGATGCGATCGCAGCGGCGACAATTTGGCCATTTCAGTTTCGGATTCCCGCAAGTACAAGTGCTGGGCTGGGTGTACCAAGGAGATGATCCGAGCGGCCTTGGGGCACCCGATTCGCGTCCAGGAGGTTGGACGAATATGAAATCTCAGCTCACAATCCGCAATAGGCAACGGGACGCCGAGGTCCTGGCGCGACAGGGACTGCGGCTCCCGCCGATCACGTTGAAGTGTCTGCGGACGACGGGCATTTACTGCCAGCCTTCGGTATCAATCGAGCATCAACACCTGGCAAAGAAGTACGTGCTCCGTGGGGTTGAATCAGGCGGCGCGGTCGCAGAGGTGGGTGAGTATGCGAGCTTCGTAGATGAACAAGGCAACGCATTGCCCTGGCTCCAGCGCGTGGACAGCATTGGTGTAAACGGCGTGCACGCCATCGTGGTTGCACCTGTACTGATCCGGGTGCAAATGCTAAGGATAGAGCGGACCTACGATCTGCTCATTACTCGGCATCAACTGGCAAATTCGGGGGATAGCCAGAGGCCACGACTAAAGAGTTCAATCCTCTTTTATGGCCGAAGGGGCAATCTGGAGATGGAACTGTGGGGAAAAGACGTGACGTTCCGCGGCACCGTCTGTCCGGTCTTTTACACCCGGGCCGGGGAACATGTTGTGTTGCCAAACGACTTCCAAGATGCTGTGACCCGGATCACATCTGCCGTGTGCTGCCTCGGCTGCCGTCATTGTCATTTGCTCGGACCTAATCTGGTTGGCGTGGACCGGACAGAGAATCCCAACGCTCTCGATGTAAGCGACGAACGGAGTGTGAGCGTCGATGTAGCTGCGAGCGGAGCGGCGTGAGGAGTTTTGGATGAGCGACGGGCCTAGCGCAGCCGACCTGCCCGGTATTGATGAAGTTCTTGCGGACCCTGCCGCGTCTTTTTGGCTTAAAACAGCGCTTCGTTCCGCTTTGTGTCGCGACCCCATAGATGCCGCCCACGATTCGTGGACCCTGGCCCGATTGCTGGAAGAAAGGTGCGACCAAATCCTGTCTGGAAGTTGACTACAATCTCTTCGCTCCTCCTACCAGTCTTTCCGCGTGCAGATCTCAAGTGTTGTGGTGCCCTGCTTCCTTCTCGAACTGGGACGCCGAAAGCAGCACATTGAGAGCGAATTTCCTGCTGACCCCTGCGAATCCGGCGCACGCTTTGGGCTCCACGCCGGGCCGTCCTGACCGGTCCATTCCATCAACAGAGAGCAGCTAGTCCGGTCAGTCACCGAGGCCGCCGAGGAGCTGGTGGCCTTTGCTATTTCGGAGACCAGAGGAGCCGTCAAAACATTGAGGCACGCGTAGCTCTCAAAGGCTGAACGACCGATTCTTAAACACGGCCGTGCCGTTCATTTTCTTCTTCCAAGTCGAAATATTAGAAACACTCGGGCTGTCACTACTCTCAGGGCCCAATCAGTCCGCTCGGAAAGAGTGCTGAAACCTTCGCACCGAGTTCTTGATGGCCCAAGACAGAAACAACTTCAAAAATCGCAGGACTGATCTGCCCGCAGAAATATCAAAAGGTGGAGTGAACCATGCCAAAAAGCGTAAACAAAGTCATCCTCGTTGGAAACGTCGGCCAGGATCCAGAAGTCAAGTACACACCGAGCGGCATCCCGGTTGGAAAGTTCAGCCTTGCCACCAATGAGCGCTTCAAGGATAAGAACGGTGAATTCCAGGAACGCACTGAATGGCACACCATCGTCGCATGGCGGCGGCTCGCTGAAATCGTTGGTGAGTTCGTGTCCAAGGGCTCGAAAGTCTATGTCGAAGGGAAGCTTCAAACCTCCAGTTGGGAAGACCGACACAGCGGCGAGAAGAAATATCGGACAGAGGTTGTGGCCCGCGATCTGGTGCTGCTTGGATCGCGAGACAACGGGAGCGGTGCCCAGCCGGCTGCATCCCACAATGCAGAGGAGACCGAATCTGTCGAAGCTGGGGCTGGCGAGATCGACGACCAAGATATCCCTTTCTGATGTGGACGCGGGTCTATGTTGCTCTTCCAATCCTGCCTTTTCGTTTGGCCTCAGTCCTAGCCCGTAGTCAACTGAAGGAGAATTCCCATGAGCAAGCCAAATGGTCGTGCGAATGGCTCTGCAACGAACAGCGCAGGCGGCTATCCCGCGAACACGTTTGTACCGCCTGCTGCTACGAACCTGCCACGCAGTCCGCAATTCTCTCCCGAGCGGATCAAGGAACTGACTTCCGCGCTCGAAGTGCCTCTTGATCCGAGCGTCATCGAATGGCGGGTTACCAACACCACCAAGGCTGGGAAACCGCGCGGTCAGATGGTTCCTTACGCGGATCAGCGGGCGTACACCGACCGTCTCAATTCGTTGTTCAGCCCCGCCGGCTGGACGCGGAAATACGTGGTGCATACTAGCTCCAACTTCGAGCGGGGCAAGGACCAGAGGACGGTCGCGAAAGTGTTCGTCACCTGTGAGCTGATTATCTTCGGTCTGGGGTTGCATTCGGCGACAGGCGAGGAATGGGCAGATGACCCGAACGCTTGCACGAGTGCGGAAGCTCAGGCTTTCAAACGGGCTTGCACCTGTTTTGGGCTGGGCCGCTATCTTTACTATTACGCTGGGACATGGGTGGACCTGGATGATCGCCAGTGTCCAAAGACGGTTCCCGCCCTGCCTGCGTGGGCAACCCCTGACGGGTGGAAGCAAGGTCTACGGCCAACGCAAAGGGCAGCAAATTCCTCGATACGCAATTCTCTAGCGAACGCCAAACCTGGTACCGATCGTGGCCCGGCAGAACCGAGTTCTCTGATCCTCCATATCGAGGCCTTGGCTGAGCCGCTGGGAAAGAGAATGTACCGGGGACTCTTGAAGCGGATCGCGAGGGTCTGGAATCCCCGGGACATTCAAGATGCAGCACTACAGCAGCAAGTGCTCGCACACATGCAAGCCGCTGAACGGGGTTTCCGCCGCCTAAATGCCGCGCTGGATAGTGTCGGGCCGGAACCCCTGACGCAAATACTCCGTTCTCGGCAGTTGCAGTCAATTGACCTGGTGGACGACCTTCAAACCTTGCGTGAGATCGTGCTTGCGCTCGAAGCAGCCTCACACCAGCATTAGACACTTCTTCAGATTTCATCGGCGTATCAGCAACTCTGAGAATTGGAAAATCCGGTCGATGGCGACCGCGAGGATTCCTATTCCAATCACGGTAGCCATTTCGATGGTGACCCTCCTTACCACCGCTTTGTTCTTGGTCGTCCTCCAGACGATTGGCAGGTTCACAGCAGCACTAGCCAAAGACGTGAGCACAGTGGCGCTTCCGGCGAGCGAAGCACTGATTTTCCCGTGCATGGCCATTGTAGCGGCGGCGGCCGTTGTGCTCGCGCTACTCACCAGACCTCCGAAAATTCCAGTGGCGAGCAGCCCATAGCTGCCAAATGACTTCGTGAGCAGAGTGCCAGCGATTTGTATGGTGATGAATAACATGCCAAACCACAGAACCTTTCCCAATGAGATTGGGGACGCGAGTGCTAAGGTGCCGGGAACGCTGTCATCGATTATGCGATCTCGCCAGATCCATATGCCGGCGATGAGGGTCATCGCCAGCAGCGGTACGAGTGTGGCGCTGAGCGAGCGGGGTGAGAAAAGGGTCGCAAGAACCAGGTTCCTTGCGAACATCGCAATGGTTGTGAGCAAGCAGAGGGTTGTTGTTCTGGCGACCATCCCTGTCTCCTGCGCCCAAGCGGCCAGTTCGGCCACGGTCGCACTGCTATTCACCAAGCCGCCAAAAAGCGCCCCGAGATAAAGTCCGCGCGTGCTGTAGATCCTGAGTAACACGTAGTTCACAAATCCGATTCCGGCAATTGCAATGACGCTGATCCAGGCATCACTGGGGTTAAATAACTGCCAAGGGTCCACATACCGATTGGGCAGCACCGGGTAGATGACGAATCCGATGAGGCCAAGCAATACAGCGCTTCTGATTTCCGATGGTTGCAGACCGCCAGCAAAACGGCTCAGCTCCGTTTTCCAGGCGAGAAGCATCGTCATTACGATCGCTGCTGCCACCGGAGTGAAGATGTGACCAAGGCCAACCAGAACGCCAAGCAGATAGTTCACGATTAGAGCTGCGGAGGTAGTGATTTCGAGAGACCGATCGGTGAGGATACTGCGGGTGTTCATCGCGGCAACCAATAGAAGCACGCCGATCAGCGACGCAATCGCGACGTTCAGACCGATGACGGAGGCGAGCATCCCCAGCAGAGCAACGATTGCAAAGCTTCTAACCCCTACATCTTTGTTAGACCATTCACGCTCCATGCCGACTAGCATTCCGATGCCGACTGCGACCGCCATCTTCACAGCGATGGGAGTGGCCGGGAAACGCATTGATTCCATTTGCATTCTGGCTATGCCCTCTGTTCATTGGATGCTAATACAGAATGCCGTCGGTGTGAGGAGTGTACTCGTGTGGTGGGCTCGAGGCGCGCTCCCTAGGAGCGGCAATCGTTTGCATCGCAGTTTCTATGCTAGGAGGAACACCTATGGAAAACGAACCATCAAGTTTGCGGCAATCACTTCCACCCGAGCAGGCCGCAGCTAAGGCAGCGATCCTGGCCGAATGCGACCGACTGACGCGAGCAGGAATCACGTTTGTAGCCGTGCACTTTGATGGCGCAGGCGATGAAGGACTGAGCGAAGACATTAAGTGCTACGCCACTGAGGGCTACGCGTACGAAGAAAGCGAAGTTCAGAACGCCACCTTCGCGCACTTGCAGGAACATTTTGAGACGCTTGTTCCCTACGGATACGAGGATGGCTGCGGAGGCTTCGGTGACGTGCTCTTGAACGTGCAGACCCCCAAGATCACGGTTGAGCGCAATACCGCTTCGAGGACCACCCAACCTCGAGTTATGAGGTTTAACCATGGCCCACCCATTCAAGCACGCAGAAAGCAGCGCCAAGAAATTTGGTGGCAAGGCCGAGGACTACCTGGTCGATAACTGGTTAGCACTTATCTGGACAGTTGAGCCACACACGATGGAGAGGATGTGCTTATCGTTGGGGCAGGGCCGACGGGCCTGGTGTTGGCCCTGTGGTTGACTCGGCTAGGCGTGCGCGTGAGGATCGTCGACAAGACGACGGAACCGGGGACGACGTCGCGCGCGCTTGCCGTGCAGGCACGGACTCTCGAGCTGTACGGCCAGATCGGCCTGGCTGACGCGGTCATCGAGCGCGGACGGAGAATGATCGCCGCGAATCTCTGGGTGGCCGGCAAGAAGGCGGCACGTGCCGTCTTCGGCGACATGGGCGCGGGCCTCAGCCCGGAGCTCCTGGGTTTCGAGGATGCGGCGAGTCGTGTGCTCGCGCGCCTGAAGCGGCCGGATGGAACGCTGGAGACGTGCGAGGCTGCCTACATTGCGGGATGCGACGGGGCACACTCCACCGTGCGCGAGGCGCTGCAGATCGGTTTTCCGGGTGGCGTGTACGCCCATCTCTTTTACGTTGCCGATGTGGAGGCGAGCGAAGCCACCATGAACGGGGAACTGCACGTCGCGCTAGATAGGACCGATTTTCTCGTGGTCTTCCCATTGAAGGGCGAGAGGCGCACGCGACTCATCGGCACAGTGCATGAGGATGCAGCACAGCAACACGAGAACCTGTCGTGGAACGACGTGAGCAAGCGCGTCAATCGAATGGATACGCATCGACGTGAAGCGCGTGAACTGGTTCTCTATCTACCGCGTCCACCATCGGGTCGCCGCTCATTTTCGCAAGGGTGGTGCGTTCCTGCTCGGCGACGCCGCGCACATACACAGCCCCGTGGGTGGGCACGGCATGAACACCGGCATCGGCGACGCGGTGAACCTCGCGTGGAAACTCGCCGCCGTCCTTCACGAGCGGGCTGACTCGTCATTCCTCGACAGCTACGAGCCGGAAAGAATCGCCTTTGCCCGGCGCCTGGTCGCGACCACCGACCAAGCATTCACAGGCGTGACGAGCTCCGGGGCGGTAGCGCGGCTTGTGCGACTGCATGTTGTGCCGCTCTTGCTCCCAGCCTTTTTCGCGCTCAAAACGGTGCGACGCTACATGTTTCGCACGGTCTCACAGACGGCGGTGAACTACAGGGGCAGCAGCTTGAGCGAGGGGTGCGCGGGAACGGTTCATGGCGGTGACCGCTTGCCATGGGTAAAGACAGATTTGGACGGCGGCAACAAAGACAACTTCGCGTCGCTGACATCGCTGGACTGGCAGGCGCACGTGTACGGTGAAGTCTCACCCGAGATCCACGCCCTGTATGACGAACGAAAATTGCCGCTGCACGTCTTTGCATGGCGTCCGGAGATGAGTCGAGCGGGGCTGCGGCGCAATGCCACTTATCTCGTGCGACCTGACGGTTATGTGGCCCTGGCGGATCCTGCGGGCAGCGCCACGGCGGTCGGGTCCTATCTCGATGCGAGCAAGATCATCCCGATGAGGTAGGAGCTCAGGTCAACGCACCGTCGCCACCATGGTCGTCTCGGGTCCATTCACAACTGAAATGGCAGGTGATCTCTGAACTGCTGCCGACCGCTTCTGAGACGTTTTGAACCCGGGTCGAACGTCTTTCGTGTCAATTCCAGATAACGCCGCACGGTAGACGGGTGCTCCTCAATCCCCGGACCTTCGGGTACTCGGAAGTCGCCCGGAAATCCGCGCACCTCCGACATTGCATACAGAACATCGACTTCTAGCCCCAAGAGCCTCAGGTCACGTTTTTGTTGCGTCCTGCCCCGGAGTCGCGCTGTATCGTTGCTAAAAGTCTTCCGGTTGTCTCTTTCCTGATTTCACGGAACGAAACGGAGGTGCTTTGTGCCCGCAAGCATCTCCGCGGTCCAGCACGTTCGCAAACTCCGTGGCGGATCGCAATCACAGCTTCTCCGGGCGTCCGATGGCGCCCACTGGGTCACGAAGTTCGTCAACAACCCGCAGCACGCGAGAGTGCTGGCCAACGAGATGCTGGCCACGCGCCTCGGCCAGTTGCTCGGCCTTCCCATGCCACGTGTCGAAACCATTGAAGTATCCCAGTGGCTTATCACGCACAGCACGGATCTCCGGATTGAACTGCCCGGCCTGAGCAGTTTCTGTAAGGCAGGCACACACTTGGCGTCACTCTACGTCCAAGATCCCGGTGATGGTCCGGTACTCGACTATCTGCCAGAGAGTCTGCTGCAGAATGTCCACAATATTCAGGATTTTGCGAGAGTGCTCGTGCTGGATCGCTGGACCTGCAACTGCGACGGAAGACAGGCCGTATTTACCCGCAAGGGGAAAGGTAGCGTAGAGTACTCAGCCACCTTCATCGACCAGGGATACTGTTTTAACGCCGGTGAGTGGAGCTTTCCAGATTCGCCGCTGTGCGGAGTCTACGCCAACAATTGTGTCTACAAGCATGTCACTGGCTGGGATGCCTTCGAACCCGCTCTCATTCGCGCCGAACAGATGGATGTGGACGAAATCTGGCGAATTGCCACCGCGATACCAGCCGAGTGGTTTGAATTCGATACTGACGGCCTGAAGCGTCTGGTCGAGGTCCTCTATCGGCGCCGCCCCATCATTCGGGACTTGATTACTCAGCTCCGAAACTCTTCCCGGAATCCCTTCCCAAGCTGGACCACCAGCTAATACCGGACCGCAAGGGGCCGAACCCAGAAGACTCCATGTTCTTTGACGATCCTATGCTCTTCGACCGGGCAGCTCAGGAATTGCTGCGCCATCTCGCGCACAAGATCACCATTACTCCGTTCGATGGCGGCGCGGCACCGGACAGCATAGCCATTGAATGTGAAGACTGCCACGAACTTTTAGTCGCCTTCGTACCCGAGTCCAGCGCGTCAGAGCGACCAGACCCGGAACAGGTGAGATACGAAGGCCACTACGATGCCTCTCGAGATGTCTGCTACGTCGAGGTATTCAGGCCCGGCAAATCACCCTATCCCATGCAGGAACGCCAGGACATCGTCAACCGTTCCTCAACCGGAATCGCGTGGGGATATGAAAGAAACGGCCCGGCTCAATGCGCCCTGACCATATTGATGATTACTTCGACGATGAAGAACGGATTCGGGCGCTATACCAGGATTTCAAATTCAGGGTAGTTGCCAGGTTTCCGACGAACTCAGAGTGGGAGATTGACCGGCCGTCAGCTTGAGAACGCGATTTCCAAGATGTCTCACATGCAACCGGGATTAACAATTTCAAGGAGAGAAGAGGGTGCAAGCCAATGGCCAGAAACGACGACTTAGGCCGGATGGAACCGGCTTGCTCTCCGGTGATTCCCCTGCCAGCTGCCCTTTACGTCTCCGATGGTCTTATCTTCGAACTCTACGACGGAGGGCAACCGGCCCGCCAATTCTCGATTCGCTGGGAAAGACTACAGCCGATCGCCAAGAACAGGTTGGAGAAACTGTTCTAGTATTTCTAGGCGCACACGCTAGGGCGATCGCAAGGTCTGGCTTTGGGTAACACTTCCCACGACTACGGATGACCGCATGGCGAGAAATATTTTGCGTTCCGCGATGATAAATGTGATCCTCGTCATGGAGAGGTTGCCCAATTGTGTTTTTCAGCCACAGCGAACTTTGTAGGCAGCGGAGTGTTGGGCGCCATGGGTGTCGTCACCTTGAAGAAGGTGAGGCACAGGCGCGAACTGCTTTTCGCAGCGCTGCCCATGCTATTCGCGGTTCATCAGTTCATTGAGGGATTTGTGTGGCTGGGATTGGATGGCATTCTGTCGGCTGCGGTGGCGCACAATATGGGAGCGGCGTTCATGCTTTACGCGCAGGGACTGCTGCCTTTCGTGCTGCCGCTAAGCGTGTTGCTGTTCGAACCGGATAGAAAGAGCCGCCAGCGCATGCAGCCGTTCCTTGTGCTTGGTGGAGCAACTGCGCTGTATATTGTGTGGGCCCTGACCGCGTATCCATTGCAACTGTATGTTCGCGAAAACAGCATCGTTTACATCAATCAAGCCACAAATAATACAGCGGTTGCGTTGCTGTATGTGATTGCAACCTGCGGGTCGCTGTTTTTTTCGAAGATCAAGATGATGGTCCTCTTCGGCGCGGCAAACCTGGCGATACTCCTGGTTGTAATGGCGTTCAAGCGCTACGCATTTACCTCGCTGTGGTGTGCATATGCCGCGATCGCTAGTGTGATCATCCTCGTCTACTTCTGGAGAAGCCACGAAGAGCGGCCGTTCGGCTACGCCTAGCAAGGCCATCAACAGAGCCCGCCACCTTCCGCCTCGCATGTCTGAAACTCTCCAGGCACGGTCATTTGCAGTTCGAAGGCATGATGTCCGACAGTTCATGAAAACTTAGGGCGGTGTCATGACTATAGGTTCCTTCAGGGGCTTCTTGCTGGTTTGTGCCAGAGATACCAAAGCATAAGGTCCGGGCGCTCCGGGCGGGAAAATCGGCGAGCCGGTAGATTCCGCAGTGCTCGCGAATCCAGTTTTTGGCGTTTCGACGGTAGAAGTGCGTCTTCTCAGCGAATCCCGAACGCATGGCTTCCTTGCTCGTGAAGAAGCCCGGTTGTGATGTGGCGATTTCGTGGAGACGCCGCGCAGGCCTCTCTGTATGGTCTTTATCACTGCATATTCCCCTTACTTTGTTGGCGTATGATGCTCGCCGACCACGCGCCTGGGCAAAGAGGATTGAGGGATTCCATATCCCATTGTTGTCAATTTTAGAGGAATTTAGCTATACGTCAGGCCGCAATCGGTCCGTCTGGCATCTACTATCCAGTAGGCGAAGGAGGTTTCTCTATGTCTGGAGCTCCACGAATCACAGTCGAAGAACTGAAAAGGCGCATGGACGCTGGAGAGGATTTCACGGTGATTGACGTGCGCAACCCGGAAGCTTGGGCGGAAACCGACTCGGTGATACCAGGTGCGATTCGGATACCGCTGGACAAACTCGATGAGAACCTGCCGAGAATTCCCAAGAACAGGCCGGTTGTGGCTTACTGCACATGACCGAGCGAAGGGTCTAGCGCCAGTTTGGCGCAGAAACTTCAGAGACTTGGGTACCAAGAGGTGTGGGCGCTTCGGGGCGGATTCCGCGCATGGCAGAGTGCTGGATTTCCAGTGGAGTCAAAACGACCGGCGGCTTAGCGGACCAAGCCTCCCATAGAGTAGCGCACTCTACGAGAGATACACCGTTTTTTGCATGTGCTGAAGACTCGTGGGAAGGACTGCGATAGCCTCCTCGCTTCGCCCAGGCTCTGGCAATCAGAACTCTGCGTGAGCGAAGTTCTGGTGGCTCGTTTCGCCTTCTTGTCCAAGTTCGGCGTCTGGGCCATAGGTAACGCGCCCAATTGGCACATCCTGCCTTGCTACACGCAAGCCGAAGTAAATCAGTCCCACCGCATCCTTCCAGTCCAAGCTTGATCGGAAAATGAAGACCTCCGCTCTTCTGCAAAAGCCACTTGCTGCTCCGTCGCCAACCTGAGGTTGCCATAGCCCGGGCCGTGTACGGCAAGAATCGCAAAGTCCCACCCCACTCCGAAGTCGCGCTGGTCTGTGTGGGGAACTCTCTTCCGGACCCTTCGAGACAGAGGGCGAGGCGTCGGAAGTGGGGGTGCATCCATAGGGAGCGCTTCCTCATAAATCCTTCATTCCTCGCCCCTGGCAATCGTCAGAAATCGGTCGAGACCGCTTTTGTTTTGGAGGTGAAAAATGCGTTTCCAAGGACAAGCCAAACTGGGGTTTTTTCCGCTGCCTGTCGCCGAAGCCTGCCATCTCCGACAATGGCTCGCCCTTCCCTCTCAGTTTTCCGCTCTTGATCCTTGTGTCGGGGATGGAGTGGCATTCGCTAACTTGCTTCTTGACGCAACTGCCCATCGCTATGGCATTGAGGTCGACGCCTATCGGGCAGAGCAAGCGAGAGCGCTGGGAATCGACACTCTGCAGGCCAACGCCATGGATGTCCGATGCCTGGCGGAGTCTGTCTCCTTGCTCTACCTGAATCCTCCATACGATTGGGAATCCGGCGAGAGCAACAACCAGAGACTGGAATTCGTCTTCCTGGAACACACCTATCGCTGGCTCAAAGGTGGCGGTGTGCTGTTATTCGTGATTCCCCAGCTGCGATTGGCAAAGTGCGCCAGACTGCTGAGCGAACACTTCACCGATTTGCGCGTGTTCCGACTCACAGAACCGGCTTGCCTGCAATACAAGCAAATCGTAGTTCTGGCAACGCGCCGCAAGCGACATGCCCGGCTTTCAGACGCGGTGTTGCTGGATGGAGTGCGATACCTCGAAACCCTCGCAACAAAGGCCGACCTTGAGCCTCTGGGCGACACTGCGGATGTCCGTTACACAGTGCCTGCCTCCGAACCGGCCGTGCTGACCCATGTGGGTATTCCCTTAGACGAAGTGGAGGACGTGCTGTTGGAATCCGCTGCATATCGTCAGGCGGGCCGTCTGCTTCTCCCCAAGCTGAATGACGTCAGAGGCCGGCCGCTCACGCCGTTGCATGGCGGACATGTCGGCCTGCTCTGTACTGCGGGAATGCTCAATGGCGTATTTGGCGAAGGCGAGGCCCGGCATATTGCCCACTGGCGCTCAGTGAAATTCACCGACCATTGGGAAGAACAGGAAGAAGATGGAACCAAAATCCTGCACGACCGGGAAAGATTCTCCCATGAGCTGACGCTGGTCTTTGCCAACGGAAAGACTCAAATTCTCACGCACGAAAAGAAGGAATCGGAATGAAAAACGCTCACCTTCGATTCGGCTGGCTGACCTACGTAAAAAGCACAGAGCGGACGACCACCAGCATCAGGCTGCGACTCGACCGCTTTATCGGCGAAGTGTTGCCAGATCCACCTCGGCAGGCTAAAGCCCAGCTCATTTCCGTGATCGGCGGTGACACGCAGGTTGCGGCCGTCAGCGCGGCAATCACTCTCGGAGACAGGTTCATGGTGGAAGGGCCAGGCGTACAGCCAATTCGAGTCTGTCTCGAACGCAACACGCAGTGTTTCAAAGGCTCGATACAGCTCGCCGGTCGCAAGAAGCCCTTGCGTCATCTTATAGCGGTCTCGGAAGAGTTCGCTTCCAGCAACACGTCGGCGAGTTCGGGCCGAACGTTGCTGGCAGGCTCGGAAAACGGATTCATCTGGGCATCTCTCGCCCATATTCATGGGATCCCGGGGATACCGGATTGGGCCGACTGGTTTGGAAGCGAACTCAATACACATAAAGCAATCATCCCTACTCTCGGTATCGGATGCGTCCCGGTGTTGGTCAAAGGCGAGAAGGAGCAATTTCTTTCCTGGCTCAGCTGGGGAGTGGAGAGTGGAGCCGTCAGTTTTCCTTCTGAAACCGGTCCGATCCGCTGGCCAAACTCGAGCCTGAAACACATCTTCCTACCAATAGCTTAGTCGTGATGCCTGGCAGATAGTGCCGACTGACCGGCAATCTGCCGACATCTCGGCAAAGCGCCGGGCATTTCGAAAGGGACCTCAAAACGTCGCTCCTTTAATATTCTTATCCCTTTCCTGCAACTGTTTTCGTACCCGCCCTCTGAGCCACGAGGCCCACCCATGCCTGAACTTTCCACGATCTACGACTACATGCGGGCACATGCGGCCCTATTGGGGCAGCGCATTCTGCAGGAATATCCGGCTCTCCACCAATTCGACGATCGAGTTTCACCCCGAATTGAAAGGCTGTTACGAACGCCTTTCCCTGCACAGACGATCGCCATCATGGGAGTAACCAAACGCTGGCAACGGGCGCGGACCGCCATGGTGGTCGCGGAATGCGGCACTGGCAAGACCCTGATCTCGCTGGGAGCTATTCATGTCCACAGCGGAGGAAGTCCGTTCACCGCGTTAGCGATGGTTCCACCACACCTGGTTGAAAAGTGGGCGCGGGAAGCGTTTCTGACCTTGCCGGGGCTACGCGTGTTTCTGATCGATGACTTGCGCAATGGCGGCGACGAGAACAAATCTCACGGCGTGAACGAAGTGCGGTTGAGGCAGGGGCGCATCGTGCGGGAAGGTTTGCACACAACGTTGAGCGAGCTGCGGCTGCGCAAGGATTCGCCGAGTTCCCGGAAACGCTGGCTGTCGCTCTGCGGGAGGCCATCCCTGTTTATTGTTGGGCGCGAGCGAGCCAAGCTCGGTTACTTCTGGCGCCATGCCTACCGAGTACCGCAGTCCGGCCCATACATCGGTTGCGTAGTGAATTCGGATACCGGCAAGCCGGTGGTCGTGGATGACAGCCGATTGACGGCACAGGAGTTTGAGAAGGTCAAAATTGCCGAGACGATTGAGGTCAGGGGTGAGAAGTCTTGCCGCCTCCTGCACAGCCCGCTGTGGCAAGCGGACCCGGACAAGATCCGTCGCATGGCCCCGGTTGAGTTCATTGGGCGCTACATGCCGGGATGGTTTGACTATGCCATTTGCGACGAGATCCACCAACTGGCTGGCGATACCGCGCAAGGCAATGCCCTGGGCACGCTGGCCTCATGCACGGACCGGATCGTCGGGCTGACCGGCACGCTCCTCGGTGGCTATGCGGATGATCTTTTTAACACGCTCTTCCGTCTCGAAGCGAGAAGGATGAAGGAGCACGGCTACGAATGGGGCACGACGGGGCGAAGTTCCTTCATCCAGGATTATGGGGTGCTCGAGACCATCACCAAAGTCGAAGCAGCCAACAATGCCTGCTCCAAGGCCAGAACCGCGAGCACGGTCCGGCGCAAGCCCGGAGCGTCCCCGCTGCTGTTTGGCGATTTTCTCATGCAGCTGTGCGCCTTTGTGTTTCTTGAGGACATCTCAGGAGAACTTCCTCCATATGAGGAAACCTATCTCAGCGTTCCGATGGACGCTTCCATGCAGGAAGCATACCGCGAACTTGAAGATGATATGCGGAAGGCGTTGAAAGCTCACAGGGGCAACCGGTCGGTCTTGAGCACTATGCTCAACACTCTGTTGCTCTATCCCGATCACCCGTACGGGATTGGAACGCTATATGGTATCGAGTTCGATTCAGAACTCAAGCGCAGGGTCCGATTCGTGATTGCGGAACCCCGCGACCTTCCGGACGACCGCATCTACTCCAAGGAACGGCGGCTGATTGAAGAGATTAAGCAGGAACTGGCTGAAGGTCGGCGCTGTCAAGTCTTCGCGGTGTACACACAGAAGCACGACGTTACAGCCAGGCTTCAACGAATCCTGGGCAACGAGGGAATTCGCACCGCTGTTTTGCGGGCGAGCGTCGATACGTCCAAGCGCGAAGCCTGGTATGCCAGACAAGTCAAAGACGGAGTCCAGGTCGTAATCTGCCATCCCAAGCTGGTAGAGACAGGCCTCGACTTGCTGGACTTCCCCACTATTCTGTTCTACGAGTCGGGATACTCACTGCACACCTTGCGGCAGGCCAGCCGTCGATCCTGGCGGATCGGTCAGCGACGGCCAGTACGCGTAAAGTTTCTTTGCTCGGAAGGGACCATGCAGACATCGTGTTTGCGCCTCATGGGGAAGAAGCTTCTCGTGGCACTTACCATGGAAGGCAAGTTTGCCGGCGAGGGATTGCAAAGCATCGATGAAGACGATGACATGCTCTCGGCGATGGCGCGGGAATTGGTTGAAAGGAACGGCATCGGCGATACTGCCGACTCCGTTTGGCGAGCCCTCACGACAATGCATCAGAAACTATTCCCGAGAAGTTCTCATAGCGAGGATATTGCCTCATTCGTCGCAACGCCGAGCACTCTGCTGGATACTGAGGCTGCTCCCGCGAGTCTTGTTGAAGGCGCCATGGACACCGCGTCTATCGTCGTCTTCGGCCAGCGACCAGAATCCCTGGCGAGAAAGCGGCGATCAAGGCCCGTTGTCCCCGAGCAGGCGTCCCTATTCAGCTTGAGTTAAATCAGGCAAAATAAGCCAGACACCTCCACATAAAGTGGCCGGACCGAGTAAATAAAGGCCCTTAGGTGACGAAAGCTAGGGGAAGCCCGAAGGAGTTGGAGATGTTCAAACCGAATCTGAGCATTCTTCCACAGCCTCAGAGGCAGCTTTGGGCTGAGTTGAGAGATACTCCGAGCATGTTCGTGCTCTATGGAGGTACAGCCCTAGCACTGCGGCTGGGACACCGACAATCGGAGGACTTCGACTTTTTCTCGAACACGCCATTTCGCCCCAACTCGCTGCGCGACAGCGTCCCCTACTTGAAACACGCCGAAATGACCCAATTCCAAGACAACACACTCACGGCAGTTGTGGATCGCAATGGCCCGGTGAAGCTCTCCTTCTTTGGATCTCTTGGAATCAAGCGCGTGCAAGACCCGGATATTGTCGAAGAGAATGGAGTCAAGATTGCTTCAATGCTCGATCTTCTTGCTTCAAAGCTGAAGACCGTTCAGTTAAGAGCCCAGGCGAAAGACTATCGAGACGTTCTGGGTACACTCGATGCGGGTTTGAGTCTAGCTGAGGGTTTGGCGGCGGCGGCGGCGATCTATGGGAAGGATTTCAACGGAGCGCTAAGCCTCAAGCGCTAACGTTCTTCGAGGATGGTGACCTTCCCAGCCTGACGCGCACCGTGCAAAAGCGTCTGATGGAGGCGGCAACTTCGGTAAACCTGAGAGAACTCCCGGCTGTTGTGGCTCGATCTGGCCTGAGTCGGCAGGAATCAGCACCATGAACTACTCTGAGGATCTCAAGCGAGTCGCAAAACGCGTTGTTTGGTTCAAAGCACCCGAAGAGACGCTACAAGAGCCCAAACTGTTCCTTGCCCACTTGATGACCTACGGAACCCTCGACGACATCGCTACTGGGATGAAGTACTACGCTGATGCTGATTTCGAACTCGTCCTGAACGATCCGCCCGCCGGAATCTTCGACCGTCGCTCGTGGAACTATTGGAACCTGCGCTACCACCATGTACCGATTCCGCCGCTGCCACAACGCGTGCTTCCTGGAACCGATGTCGTTGGCACATAGTGACTGTAATCATAAGACGCCGTCACTAAAGCCGAAAACGGGTACGCATTAATCCAGCAGAGAGCTTCCCGCCCGTAACCTGAGCCGAGCAGCCCCTCTCCTAAGCTCCTCAAACTGTTAAGGCATGTCACAGCGGTCTGCGGCGTCGCTCATTTTCCAGATTGTCATTGCAAATCAAAAAGGAGGAAAGAAGTATGTCAGAAACTAGTACCTTGATTGGCTATAGCGGTCGGACCATTGGCCGTGAAGAACTAGCACTGGTGCCCACACCAGCGGCAACCGAAACTCACCGCCCGATCCCGCACCACGAAATTGTGCAAGCTCTCATTGAGACCCTCGGGTTTCGCCACATCGGAGTCGTTCACGACGAGTACGCAGTCTCGCCCGATGGCATGAAGGCCTTTGGGGTTCTCGACCTCGCAACCGAGATGGAAGGATGCCGCTTCTCCATCGGCCTGCGTAACTCCCACGACAAGAGCATGCGTCTCGCGATGACCTGCGGCTATCGCGTGTTCGTGTGCTCAAACATGGCTTTCGCCGGGGATTTCACACCGGTTCTGGCGAAACACTCGAAGTCGTTGTCACTCATTGACTGCATTTCGGTTGGAGTTGATCGCATGCAGCGCAATTTCGAGCCCATGCGGAGACAGGTGGAAGCATGGCAGAGAAGTGAATTGGCGGACGTCACTGCAAAAGTGGTCATCTACGAGGCGTTCGTGGAGGGGAGACTGGAAGCCCCGAAGCACCTAGCCCGCACCGTGCATGCCCTCTACTTCGAGCCCAAATACGACGAGTTCCGGTCGCGGACGATCTGGAGTCTTTCGAATGCGTTCACTTCCGCATTCAAGGAACTCGATCCCATTCCGCAATTCAAGGCTACGGCCAAGCTGGGGGAGTTTCTGGAAGCCCGGCTCTCATCATCGTTCTAGGCTCCGGGGCGTCTCGGCCGGCCGTCCCTTCGCACCCGGTAATTCCACTTTGCTTGCCGAAGAGAAGAGTCACCGTCATGATGTATGCAACTGCTTGCGCTCCCTCGAATAGTTCCTTGGAGTGGGAGCGCTATCGATACCGTAAGGGCCGAGTTGCGAGTCGAATGCCTTCGTTAACCAATTTTCGAAAGCTTCAAAGCAGCGGCAAGAATCGGCTTGGCCCATTGCGGAGTTAGCGCCAAGTTGCACGAGTCTACGATTTTTCCGTGTTGCAGATGGAGCAGGAGTTTCGGTTCTGGCGCTTTGCCCATTTGTGGATCGCCTTCTTCACTATTGTCGTAGACCAGAAGCTCGGTCAGGCTCGGCAGGAGTCGAATCAAGTTGAGCAGACTCTGACGGTATCGCTCTTGTATCTTCGCCTCGGGAATATCGTGCCCGCCTTTCGCAACTCGGGCATGGACGCGCTCTATGTTGAGATCGGGACTACGCAGGCCCACGTACCACATCCGAACCTCGATTTTCTGCGTGATAGCGCGCTCGAGCAGAGCAGTAATTGTTTTTCCTCCAAGCGTGGTCTCGAACGTGTAGTCGAGCCGTTCGTCGATAGCCCGCTCCAACAGCCTCTTGCCCTCATACCAGGCAGCGCTATTCGCATTCGCTAAGCTGATACCAGGATTTGCAGACAGTATCCGGGCCGTGGCTTCGTCCGGATTGAAATACTCGGCGCCCGACTCCAAAATCATTGCCCCGACGATACTGCTTTTTCCAGCGCCATTGGTCCCAGCTAGAACGTGGATGCACGGGACGTGGGCTGTCTCAGCCACGCTTCCGCGCAGCCGCTACGGCAGCCCTTCCCAGTTCCTTCGGTGAAGCATGGAAAGCGTCTTTCATACCGGCGCGAGCCTTCGACGTTTGCATCCGGGAAAGAAGAGCATCGAATTCGCCGCTCAACGTCTCAAGGTTGACCTCAGTGGCGCGCGAGAGAGCATTGAACTCCTCCACCGATAAGAGAACTGCTTTCGCACCATCGTGCTTCGTAATAAACATCACATCGCCCTGAATGGCCCTTTCGAGAACGCGCCCAAATTTGTTCTTCGCTTCCGTCGCTGTAACAAAGCTAGCTTCAACCCTTTCACCTCGATGACTGCGGAAGGTCGCCGGCGTCTTCTGCTGGCCACGATTTAGGCGAACCCCGTAGGCAGCAATCTCTTCAAGTACTCTCGGCTCGATCGGCTTAACCAAAGCTTGAACTGCGCCCGCCTCGATGACCTCGATCGCGGTCCTATTGTCCGGCGTGTCTAGCATCACGATTATAGGGAGGGTTGGAGATTGCGCTCTCACACTACGAAGGAACGCAAGCCCGTCGATTCCAGGCATCGAGTAATCGCTAAAAAGAACGTCGAACCTGTCAGTCTCCGTGCGCCGCAGGGCCTCGGCGGTTTTCGAAACTCCGGCGACTTCGAACCCTGCGTTGGCCAGCGAGTGGGCGTAAGAGTCCACGATCCGGGACTCGTCATCCACAATGAGGACGCGACCTTTTGAGATTGAAGCGATGTTCAAACGCCCTCCATTGAAGCTATTTTAGCTATTATAGCCATAATGGTCAATCCAGTTGCATTGTTGGATAAACGAGGAATGCAGGCCTTTGTTATCAGTTAGTTGAAGGCATCGTCTCTGATTCCTGTTCAGCGGATTGTCAGCCGGCCGCGATGGATTGCTTCTAAACAATTCAAAGCTTACCTCCGCATTCAAGGAGCTAGATCCGAATCCCGCAGTTCAAGGCTACGGGCAGGCTTGAGCGAATCCTTCGAAGCCGGTTCTCACAATCGTTCTAACCCAGTTTTGTTTAGGCGGGAGAGAGGAGTCACCGTGATGTCTGCATTGTTTCCACTTGGGCAAATTGTGGCCACGCCTGGGGCGCTAGCTGCATTGGAGAGAGCAAAACAGCCGCCCACCTGTTTCTTGGCCCGTCATGCAACCGGGGACTGGGGCGAACTGGAGCCAAGCGATGTCGCGGAGAATGAATACAGCGTGACGCATGGGTTTCGATTGTTGAGCAGCTACGAGACAGACGCCGGGGAAAGGCTGTGGATAATCACCGAAGCAGACCGGTCCGCAACCACGCTGCTTTTACCAGAAGAGTATTGACCAGTTGAATGAATCAGATCATTGGGTAAGCGAGCGGGATGCTACCCCTGCCTGTCGTACCTACTTGGGATATCCCTTCTGTCGTATCCCCACAAGCAGCGTCGCGGAATACATTCAGGCGAATCGGTCGAGAGACCGTTGCGACAACTCCGATGGCACTTTCAAAACCTCAGGTCTGACAGGGAAGAGACGGAAGTCGATAACAAGAGGATGCTAGAAACCATTATTGTGGAGATCCTCTGCATCCTCCATGAGCGTCGCCTCGCCGAGGAGAGCTCAGGTTTGGAGAAACCGCGTTGGTGTAGGGCTCGTCATCAGTCAGAAGCACCACCCAACCGAAGAGGCCTGCAGACTGGCCGGCCAAGAGGACGGCTCTAAGCGCTTGGAAATGCCACCCCGACGCTTGGAGAAGCCGATTTCCGCCTTCCAGTTTCCGCACCGGCCCTGCATTCGCCCGCAGCGACAAACGCAACGCGGCGCACCCGTTCGACGGTCGAGGTACTGCTACTCATTGACCTGAACAGGAACCTGAATAGGCACGAGCTCCGGGATGCATCGGGAATTTCCCAGAGAGTTGACGACATCCTCGGCGGTCAATTTCCCCATGACCAGTGCCAGATTCCGTTTGGGAGTTGTTTGGACGAGGCTTCGATCGATCCGCTGCACGTATTCCGCGGCGTGAGTGCCACGAATCACCTTCACCAGAAATTTGGTGTTCTTCATAGTCTCCTTTGTTGCCTGGAAGTTCCGCTGAGAAAGAGTCGCTCGATCGGGTGACAAGGGGTAACGCGGACGCGCGCAACCGGTTTTCAACTGCGGGTGAATCAGACCAGCCGATACTATTTAGATGAGATCCGGTCCAGGATCGGCTCAGATTCGACGTCAAGCCTTTGCGGAAGCCGTGCCAGGCGATGCCAGCAGCGAGCACCTCCTTCATTTCCCGTTTAAAGCTAGCGTTCAGGTCAAGCGGATTTCCAACTGAATTGGCGAAGGTTGGGATCGTCATCGGTTTGTGAAACCGCTATATCGAGTGGCTGCCTAAGATACTTGAATCAATGTGAAGAAGTTTCATAACTACACGCAAGTTGCTGATAGATCACGTTGCAGGACATTGGAGCGCAGGCGGAGAACATTGGCAAACGTCTAAGAGGACGCGCTCAGGGGTTATGATTGACAACGTCTATCGATGCGCGCAAATAGTATGAATGTACAGAATCATTGGGAACGGATCTATGGTACGACGGCGCCCGAAGCAGTCAGTTGGTACCGGCCGCACCTCGAAATCTCTCTTAAGCTTATAGTGCGAGCGGCGTCTGACGTGTCGGTATCGATCATTGACGTTGGCGGCGGCGAATCTACGCTGGTTGACGACCTGCTTGCTCACGGATACAAGGACGTCACTGTCCTTGATGTTTCCCAGACTGCAATCGATGTCAGTAAGAAGCGATTAAGGGAAGCCTCGGAACGCGTCAAATGGGTGGTCGCCGACATTACGAAAACCGAGTTGGCTCCCACTTACGATGTATGGCACGACCGCGCAGTATTCCATTTCTTAACCGAGACAAGTGAACGAACAGCTTATGTTCGTCAGGTCGCGCGCGCGGTCAAGCCGGCAGGGCACGTGATAGTCAGCACTTTTGGCCCGGCAGGTCCAACCAAATGCAGCGGTCTCGACGTTGTTCGCTACGACGCGGAGTCATTGCACAACGAGTTTGGCGTGCATTTCAACTTGCTTGATCACTCTGAGGAACTGCATCGGACACCTTTCGGCACCGTCCAGCAGTTTCTTTATTGTTTGTGCAAGGTCGAATGAACGTGTCCGCCGAGCCATTCTTCTCCCAACGCGACAGTTACCGCCTCTTGAAGCGTAAGAGCCGAAGGCCCAGTCGCCGTTTGCGCCCGAACTGCCGTCAACAGCCACATGATGACCAAGACGCCCAAAGCGCGGACACGGACGACGCAACGTTGCAACGGATGTTTGATCTCAATCTGAATTGTGTGTTTCACATTCTGCGGGCAGCAGTTCCACTCTGCGAGAGACGGGCACCGGTCACATCATTGCGATTGGAAGCCGAGCACGATGGCACTTCGCATTACCTTCTCTTTGAGGTCGTCCCGGATTCATTCCCGGAGGAATCGGGCAACATGCAAAGTCATCGAACCGCTCAATTGTAAGCCTGTGAGGTGCAAACGAGGGGTTATTGGGTGAGCAACCCCAAGCCAGTCTCGTTGCGAGCACGTCGCGTAGCTCTTCCATGCTCGGGATGGCTCTTAGATGCCGCGTTCGGGCGATGATAAACAAACATGCGTCGTGAAAAAGCGCTTTCTCCACTGAGGCGGAAATCTTCGCCACAGCACCCCATCAGGTTTATAATAACATCGTGACACGATATCTATCATTGGTAACATGCGGCTTTGCTTGGTAGAAGCATACTGCTCCGGTGCTGTCCGCATCCCGGATACACGGCGGTTTAAGGAGAAGGTAAATGGTAGCGCTTAAGCTTGTTCGGCTGATTGAAAGGCACTCGGAGGAGTTGGTTCAGGGACTGGCTGAACAGATCCAGACGTCGGCACGTATGTGTGACTTCCGCAAGATCCCGCCTGCAGAATTGGAACTGGCTGCTGCCGAAGTTTATCGCAATTTAGGGGAGTGGTTACTGCAAAAAACAGAGGATGATATCGAGAGGCGGTTTGGAGCAATCGCCGCACGCCGAGCAGCCGAGGGAGTCGGTCTGCATCAGTTTGTTTGGGCCTTGATCATCAGTCGTGATCATTTATGGCGATTCCTGCAACGGGAGGCTTTTGCCTGCAATGTCGTGGAGCTGTATGGAGAACTCGAGTTACACCAAATGCTCACTCAGTTTTTCGATCGTGCGGTGTACTACGGGATCCTGGCATACGACAAGGCAGAACGGCAAGATTGCGCAAGAAGTAGTTTGTCTGGCGTAGCCCCGTCGAAGCAAACACGGCTGGTTGGAACTCGGCCTTCGACATATCGTTCAAGGAACTTTCGATGAGTAATTCCCATGGCCTGGACCCACTTCGTCTTCGGCAACTTCGAGCAATGGCAGGGAACTTGAGGTCGTTAGCGAATTGGCATCGCGAACATCACAATTACGTGGTGGCGGATGCTCTCTATACTCGGTCGTTATCCATCACAGAACAGATCAATGGCGCTGGGAATGATGGGAACACTCTCGTTGCCCGACTCCGAACTGGGCAGCAAGCTGCTTTCGAAATGCTGCGCGCCGGAGAGAGTGGCCCAGAGAAATCTCCGTTGGGGAGAGTACAGGAGGTTGGCTGATCGAATTTACCGCCAGAGAGACCGGCGAGTCTAGCCACACGACTATTCTGGTGAAGATCTTGCCACGGCAATACTAGGTGGGGTTTCGTTCTTTCCGAACTCACCAGGGCCGAAGGCGCCCGCCAGGTTAAGATCTGGAACCTTCGAGCAAGCTGAATTGTTGAATTCAGGAGGAGAAAACATGAGTACCGTAATTGCTGAACTACCGGCCGTGCTGCGCATCAACGACACGGCTCCCGATTTCACAGCTGAGACCACGCGAGGCACGATCCGCTTTCATGACTGGATCGGCGACGGCTGGGCGATCTTATTCTCCCATCCCAAGGACTTCACCCCCGTGTGCACCACCGAACTCGGCTACATGGCAGGGCTGCAGCCGGAGTTCGCCAAAAGAAACTGCAAGATCATCGGGCTGAGCGTCGATCCCGTGTCGGATCATGGCAAGTGGGCGGCCGACATCGAGGAGACCCAGGGGCACAAGGTGAACTATCCGATGATCGGCGACCCGGAGCTCAAGATTGCCAAGCTTTACAACATGTTGCCGGCCGCGAGCGGGAGCACGTCGCAGAGTCGCACGGCGGCGGATAACGCCACCGTGCGCACCGTATTCGTCATCGGCCCGGACAAGAAGATCAAGCTCCAGCTCATTTATCCGATGAGCACGGGCCGCAACTTCGATGAAGTGGTGCGGGTTCTCGATTCATTGCAACTTACAGCCAAGCACCAGGTCTCAACGCCGGTGAACTGGAAACCCGGCGACGACGTCATCATCAGCGGCAGCGTTTCGAATGAGGAGGCAAAGAAGAAGTACCCCGGAGGGTGGAGGGCGCCGAAGCCGTACCTGCGGATCGTCCCCCAGCCGAAGTAGTTTGGGTCTGTTAACACTGGTTACGGTTCCTCGCCCGTTGGCAATCAATCCGTGTTGCTGCAAGGTACTAGCGGAGACGCGACGGCGGCCTTTCCCTGTCCAAGTGACGGATTGCGGTCTTGCGGGTCACGCCCTCCCTATGCGGTGAATCCGGCCTGGCCAGCGTCATAAGGTTAAAAGAATTGTCGTGCCGAAGTTTCTTCAGTCCCGCCTGTGGTGTTCCCCCATTTTCAGAGCCTGGGGTTCTCAGACTATTTCTTTGAGGTGTCCAAACGCAGGAAGCGTACGGCGTTGTTGTAAAGAATGTCGCGCTTTTGCTCTGGAGTCAGGTAGCCCGCGTTCTGGATGATGCTGATGGAATAGGCCATCAGCTTCGGCCACCTGAACTGGTCTGTGCCGAACATGATGCGGTCCTCGAAACCTGCGTCGACCATGCGCTCAATATAGCGATTCACTTCCTTTATCGGGTAGCTCCAGATCAGTCCGGCAATGTCCAAATAAACATGCGAGTTAGCCTGCAGCAGCGTTAACAGATTATCAATCATGGGATAGCCAGCATGCATAATCTGTACACGCAGCTTGGGATGGCGTGCCAGAAGCTCTTCCAGCAGCAGTGGATTGCCCGCCGAGCCGCGGTACGCTGGCATGATGAGATTGGCGCGGCCTGAACCCCCTGTGCCCATGTGAATCGCGACGGGAATGTCCAGCTCCTCCGCCAATGCGAAATATTTGTCGTACGCCGGATCGCTCGGCGAAATTCCGCCGTACTGGAGGCTGATTTCGCCCATCACTTTCATTCCGCCGCTGGCAAAGTCTTTACGCAACTCACCCAGCGAAATACGGTCATTGCCTTTCTCAAACCCTGTTCCCGGAATTACGCGATTCGGAACCGCATCTTTCCATTTCTTTACACTGGCCGAATCCCCAAAAACGACGGCTGTCACATTCAGTCGCTCCATCTCTGCGAGTACATCCTTCATGTACTCGCCCTTCGCCGCAGGATAGAGTTTTGGACTGCACTCCTCTTGCACCCAGCCAGATTGCTGCCCCGCATCGGTTTTGGGGTCGGACGCAGTAAATTTGGAAGTGTTCGGGCACATTGGGCCGATGGAGAAGCCATTGTCGTTGTCCATGGCGTGGTGGTGCACATCAATGATCGGCGGAACGCCCGTACTTGTGTTCTGTGCGCGGGCCATGCTGGCGCCAATCATGAAAAGAAGTGCCGATACGAAACGAACCACAGGCCGTTGGATCAAATGCCGCATCATTTCCTTCCTGCGGGTTTGACGTCCGAACATCGAAAGGGGAAGCGCACACTGAAAGGATTTGCCCCAATCCACGAACAGCCGAAACTGGCAGTAACATGCTTCTGCTGATTCTCATCCTGCTGATCGGCGTGACTTTTTCAACACCCACAGGCGTTTACACCGACTATCGCGCTGGTCTGGTGTGGGGGAGTGCAGTCGAGGGGTGATTGGTATAATGCCCGATTTTTCGCCAAGTAATGCCAGCATTCATGGATAGATAGGTGAGATCGACTCCTTCGGACAGGTCCCGACCGAACTCTTGATGTGACTGTACCAGTGGGCGCCCATGTCGGCGACGAATATAAAGCCAGAGGGGACCATGAATCGAGACAAGGCGCGAAGTGCGAATGAGCAATTAAGCCCGCCCGATATGAGGGCCGCCTTCTAGAAATCGCTGACGAGGGAGTCCTAGTCGCCGGGCTCTGAGGTGTAACTAAGTTGCTTGGCTCCGCACGGCCGCCATCGGAACCTCTGATCGCGCTGGTCGCCGCTTCCCCATTGCTCGTGTGGGGCCAATATCAATCTCCAGTTCTCGGATCGTACGGCGTAGCGTGTTACGATGCATCCCCAATTTTTCGGCAGCTCTGCACTGATTCCCTCTTTGATCCTTGAGCACTGTGAGAATGAAAGTCTTTTGAAATTCCCGCATCGCTTCCGAGCATCGCACACCAGCTCGATACATTTGCAAGACGACACTCTCTAGTCGTTCCTTCATAGCGACTTGTCCTTTTGCGATTCGATGGCACCAGAGAAGGCCTGATCTTCTTATCGCACGGCCAGGGGAGCAATCGAGGAGAGTATGAAATTCGTGCAAAATGAAAAGGCCGTGACATTGGTTATGCTCTAGCCGCTCGCTTCTGCGAAGAAGCCAACAGCGTGGAAGCATGCACCATCACGGCCCCTGATGTAATCACTGCTTTCGCAGTTCCAAACCCCAACTGCCCCTCGCAGAGCCGTCGGTTTTTTTCGGGTTCGGTCGCCCACCGGGTTGCCCCGCCGAGCTGATCACCCAATCTACTTCGGCCTGGCTAAATTTTGATTTGAGCCAACCCTTTCGATCGTCGACGGTGCGAAAGCTAAATCGTCAGGAGCTCATTGTCAATGCCCCTTTTCAGTGCATACCCTGAGTACAGGTGGTCATGTTGGTGAGACTCGTAATCGATTGATTGTGTGATCCTTGCCGCCCGCTCAGATGCTAACAATCGCGTTTTGCACATGACTTCCACATGAATCAGTCGTGCGGTGTTCGTTTGCTGCGCCGATTGACTCTTTCCCGCCCCCGAGGTGTGTTATTAAAATTGAAAATGATGAGATCAAGCGAGAGCTCGAATCTGCGTTTGGATGGAATCGTCGAGACCTGCATCAACGTCGCAGAGATCAATCGCGCGCGTGAATTCTATCAATCACTGTTCAATTTTGAGGCTATGGTCAGCGACGAGCGCTTCTGTGCTTTGCGGGCTGGTCCGGATGTGCTTCTACTCTTCACGCATGGCGGGTCTAATGAACCGGTCGTTATTCGCGGAGGCGTCATCCCTCCGCATGAGACATGTGGCGCGGGCCACCTTGCCTTTGCCATTTCCTCGGACGCCCTCGATACTTGGCGAACGCGACTGCGCGAGTGTGGAATCGAAATTGAATCGGAAGTTCAGTGGGAGCGAGGGGGTGCCAGTTTGTATTTCAGGGATCCGGATGCCAACTTGCTTGAGCTCGCCACTCCTGGCATCTGGCCGAATTATTGACCCTGAACCAGTACCTGGATCGGTGTCCAGGCGCTCGCGAGCAAGGATTGTCTGATTGAGATAGAAGCAGTTGCCACCTTGGACTAGCCACGCGGTCGCCTTTTCTCGCGAAATGTGTTGGGGATTTGCTGCCGCATGATTGGGAGTGGACTATTGGCAGCAGGTTCTTGCCTTCATTCCATCGAAGCCCTCCTTCGCCACGATTGGAACCATGACCAAGGCTGCAACTGGGTCTGCCCACCACCATCCGAAGGCTGCATTGAGGAGGAGGCCGACGAGCAAGATCGCCGAGAGATAGGCACAGAAGTCAGTCTGCCGGGCATCGGCATTCATCGCTGCGCTTTTCAGGGCGCTGCCAACCTTCTTTTTGGCGCGTGACAGAATTGGCATGACGATGAGGGAGACACACGCCAGAACGATGCCGGGAATGCTATGCGCCGGTGCTGTTTTCCTGGTCAAGTCCGATATCGCTTCGTAGGCAATGTATGTGGCGAGCACTATAAAGCAAACTCCTACAATCTTGAGGCTCAGTTTTTCGCTTCGTTCTCGCCTTTCGACCTCCTCATCGACCGACATTCTCCAAAGCAACGTGGCACCGGATGTAACCTCAATGAAGCTATCCATTCCAAATCCGACGAGCGAGATGCTCCCAGCAAGCAATCCCGCACCCACGCCGATTAAGCCTTCGAGGGTATTCCAGGCAATCGTGAAATACTCCAGTCGTCTTCCGCGATGCGCAATCGCGTGGCGCGCAATCGTTGCCTCACTCATGCTCGAAGGATACCAAGCGATAGGAGATGGCATCCACCGATTGTCTTCTGCAGGCTCACTCTGTGACCGAACGTGCTTCTGTCGGTTGCAGGGTTCCTCGGCGGAGCGCCCGTTCCTTCATTAACACGAAGAAAACTGGAACTAGAATCAGAACGTGAATCGTTGACGTAATCATTCCTCCGACCATTGGAGCTGCAATCGGCTTCATCACATCGGAGCCGATCCCGGTTGCCCAGAGAATTGGAATCAGGCTGGCTAGGACAGCGCAGACCGTCATCAGCTTTGGGCGGAGGCGGTGCACCGCTCCTTCAATGGCCGCTTCGTGAATATCGGCATTGCTGAGTGGACGACCGGACGCAATCCGTTTCTCCAGCGATTCGTGCAGATACACGACCATAACCACACCTGTCTCGACTGCGATGCCGAACAAAGCGATGTATCCCACCCAGACTGCGACACTGAAGTTGTATCCCAGAAGCCACTGGAGAATCAGACCGCCTGTCATCGCGTAAAACGTGGGGAAAATCAGCACCATTGCTTCGGTGACCGAGTGAAACACCATGTACAACAGAAGAAAGATCACAAAGAACACGACGGGCAAAATGATCTTTAGCCGTTCTTTTGCGCGAAGCTGGAACTCATATTCACCCGACCATTGATAGGTATAGCCTGCGGGCAATTGCAGCTTTTGTCGAAGCATGTCGCTGGCTTGGTGTACGAAACCGCCGTAGTCTGCGGTGTTGAGGTCTATATAGATGTAGCCGGTCAACTGGCCGTCTTCGTCACGGATCATCGCCGGCCCCCGTGAAAAGGAGACTGTGGCGACCTCAGAAATTGGGATCTGTGCGCCCGAGGGAGTGGCGATCAGGACCCTGCTAAGTTCCTGCACGTTGTCCCGAAAGTCGCGCTGGTAGCGTACATTGATGGGATAGCGACTTCGCCCTTCGATGTTCTCAGCAACGTTCATACCTCCGATGCCCGACTCGACCGCTTGCTGTACATCGGCAATTGTTAGGCCATACTTCGCTGCGTCGGGGCGATTCACCTCCACATTGACGTAAAAGCCTTGCGACACCCTTTCAGCGAAAACCGACCGGACTTGTGGCAGAGCCGAGAGAATCTGCTGGACTTGCGCTCCGAGCTGTTGGATTTGTTCCAGATTCGTCCCCTGGAGTTTCATCCCGACAGGCGTCTTAATCCCGGTCAAAGCCATGTCGAGCCGGTTTTCGACTGGCATGGTCCATGTGTTCGTGAGACCTGGGAACTGGAGCTTTGCGTCCATCTCCCCGATGAGCTTTTCGTAAGTCATCCCCGGACGCCAGTTCTCGCGGGGTTTGAGCATTATGGTCGTGTCGTACATGTCGAGAGGAGCGTTGTCAGTGGCGCTGTCAGAACGGCCCACTGCGCCAAACACACTCTCGACTTCTGGAAAAGAACGGAGAACTCGATCCTGCTCTTGCAATAGCTGCGAGGCTTGAGCGATGGAAATGCCGGGAAGTGCAGTCGGCATGTACAGCGAAGTCCCTTCAAACAACGGAGGCATGAATTGACTGCCGATCTTGAATATCAGAGGAAATGTCACCAGGAGGAATGCCAAGTTAAGCAGGAGTGTGGTCTTTCGGAATCTCAGGCAAAGGCGTAAGACCGGCAAGTAGAGCGCCTGGGTAAATCGTGAAATCGGATTCTCTGATTCGGGCCGCAGCTTTCCTCGAATGAATATGACCATGAGGATCGGGACGAGCGTGATTGCCAAGAGTGACGAGAATCCGACAGCTAGAGTCTTCGTCCACGCCAGCGGACGGAACATACGTCCTTCCTGAGCTTCCAGCAGGAATACTGGAAGGAACGAGACCACAATAATGAGGAGAGAGAAGAACAGGGCGGGGCCGACTTGCTTGGCCGCGTCTATGAGAATGCGCAGCCGTTCCGGCTCCGATGCGCGTGCTTGTCGCTCGGAAAGACGGCGATATCCGTTTTCCACCATGACGATTGCAGCGTCCACTAAAACGCCAATCGCCAATGCCAGCCCGCCTAGCGACATGATGTTGGAACTGACGTTGAGGTAGTACATCGGAATGAAAGAAATTGCGAGCGCGATAGGTAGAGTGAGAATCGGAATCAGCGCCGACCGGAAATGAAACAAGAACACAGTGATGACCAGCGAGACGATGATCGCTTCTTCGATGAGACTACGCTTCAACGTATTTATTGATGCTCTGATCAGTCCAGCGCGGTCATATCCGGAGACCACTTCGACTCCGGGCGGCAGTGAGCTCTTGATTTCAGCCAGTTTTTTCTTGACGCCATCAATCACGTTGAGAGCGTTGAGTCCATACCGCATGACCACAATACCGCCTACGGTTTCACCTTCGCCGTTCCACTCCGCGACGCCTTCTCGAATATCTGGGCCGAAGGAAATCGTGCCCAGATCCTTGATCAAAACAGGGATTCCGTTCTTTGCCATCACGGGCACGTTGCCAAGATCGTCCAACGATTTCAGATATCCCAGCCCACGGATTATGTATCGCGTGCCGCTCAATTCGAGTACGCGCCCCCCGACCTCGCTCGTGCTCGACTTCACCCGTTCGATAATCGTGGACAGTGGAATTCCATAGGCGAGTAATTTGTTCGGATCAAGATTGACCTGGTACTGGCGCACGAATCCGCCGATGCTAGCTACCTCGGCCACGCCAGGAACGGTCGCGAGCTGGTAACGGATATGCCAATCCTGAAGGCTTCGCAGATCGGCAAGACTGTGTGCGTGCGTTCGGTCAACTAGCACATATTCATAGACCCAACCAGCGCCCGTAGCGTCCGGTCCGATTCCAGGATGTACGTTCGCGGGCAACCGCCCGGCAATCGTCTGTAGATATTCCACAACCCGCGAGCGTGCCCAGTAGATATCTGTTCCGTCTTCGAAAACCACAAACACGTAGGAATCATTGAACATGGTCTGTGCACGAACCGCTTTCACGCGAGGCGCAGCCAATAAAGCAGTCACGATTGGGTAGGTGACTTGATCTTCGATGATGTTGGGAGGCTCTCCCTCCCAATTCGTGTGGATGATTACCTGGACGTCTGAAATGTCTGGGAGAGCGTCCAGCGGAATGTGGCCCATTGACCAGATTCCAGCCAGTGTGAGCAGAAGCACTCCGGTGAAGACCAGGAACCGATTGTGCGCGCACCACTCGATAATTCGGGAGATCACGTTACATACCTCCCGTGGCGTTGACTGTGAGCTGCTTGTTGGCAATTGTCTGACCGTTTTGTTGCGCCCTGATGGTGATCTGCCAAGTGCCACCGGAGGCGAGATCACCTTTCCCCTCGTACACTCCTCCGCCTTTGTCACTGGCGTTGATGACCGTTTTCATGGCGGCCATTCCCATCGCCGGCATTCCGGCCATGAAAAAGGTCACGGTCACGCTTGCTCCGGCGATTGGCTTCCCATCCTGGCCTGTCAGCTTCACCCGAACCGTATTGCCGCCCTTGTGCGGAGGGTCGGGGTTAGTTGTCAGTTCGACATTCGCTTGCTGTTGCGCTGGGGCATTCATCGAGGCCGCCTGACCGGCACCGGGAGGTGGAGGAACAAACGCGCCCGCCGCCGCTTGCAGTTGAGCTTCGGAATCAATCAGGAAGTTTGCTGAAGTGACGATTTGTTCTTGAGCCTTTACGCCCTTCGTGATTACCAGTTCATCGCCGACCTGAGGTCCCAACTCAACTTCTCGTGGTTCGATGCTGCCTTCTCCGGAATAGACGAACACCAAGTTCTTCGTTCCCGAATGAAAGGATGCGCTGGCCGGCACTACCAATTGACGGCCCATCGGCAACTTGGCCCGAACGTTCACGTACATTCCAGGTCTTAACTTCATACCGGGATTCGGAAATACCATCCTCACTGGTAGCGTGCGAGTGTTCATGTCGAACTGAGGGAGTATGTAATCCACTCGCCCATTGAAGACTCGTCCCGGATAAGCATCGACCGAAATTTCTGCGCGATCACCGGGTTTTATTTTCCCCGCATCAGTTTGAAACACTTGGGCGAGCACCCAAACATCCGAAAGGTCCGCTATCGTGTACAGCATCGTCTCAGGCTGTACGTACATGTTGGGCAATGCGTTTTTAGCTGTGATGTAGCCTGATACTGGAGAATTGATTGTGAGGTCTGTGATTGCCTTACCGCCTTGATCGAGCTTCTCGATTTCGGCGGCCGAGACTTCCCACTGCAAAAGTCTCTCTTTGGCGGCACCGAAGAGTGAAGACGCACCCGACGCGACGCCGCTCACACCGCTCTTTTGCAACGCCTGCGAATTCTCTTTGGCAAGCAGGTATTCCTGCTGGGTCGATACCAGGTCCGGGCTGTAGATGGTGAATAGCGGCTGACCTTTGCCAACAAAATTGCCGGTAGCATCGGCATAGACCTTGCGAATCCATCCAGCAACGCGGGTTTGGACGTAGGCTTGCCGCCGCTCATCCACTTGTACGTTGCCATATAAACGCAGTTCCGAATTAACCGGCTTGGATTCAACCTTACCCAGAACGATGCCGATGCTCTGCATCCGCTGAGGTGTAAGCTGAATTGGAGCAAGCGGTGTCTCGTGCATAGTGCTCGTCGCCTGCGATGCCGAATCTGACTCGGACCTTGAGGTGTTTGCTGGTGGAACCTGTGCCATATCCTCCATTGCGGCAGATGCAGAATTCTTTCCAGGCTGCGATGCGGTTTCGGCGTGGCTCAAACGCCACCACTGGAACGACGTCACAATCGCGAGAACGGCGGCTATGGCTAATACAATCCAAAATCCTCGGCGATAATTTCCATGTTCTCTATTCGGCATGTTTGTTTACCTCGTTAGCGTCCACTCTTAAGTTCTGCTCGTTCATGGCACATCCACCCCGGTGAGCCGTTCCAGTTCGGCGAGCGCGGATTCGTGGTCAGCCAACTCGCTTTGATATTCCAAGTCGAGGTTCAAGACATCGAGAAACCCGGATAGGAGGCTCTCGAAATCCTGCTTGTTCGATTGGTAAGCACTCAGGGCGGAACGAAACGTAGCTTCCGATTGCGGGACTAAACCGTCGCTGTAGATTTTCAAGCGTTCTTCTGAAGTCTTCACTCGCACATATTGTTGCTGTACCTCTGACAGCACGCGGTCCGATTCCGCGTCCAACTCCTTTTTGGCACGTTCCTGGTCTTGCTGGGCTTCTGCCAACTCGGACTTCTGTCGCCCCCGATTGGGCAACCGGATGCCGAACGTCGCCATGTAGTAATCGCGCGTGTCTCCGTTGGTGTGCTGATACGAGTACTGCACATTGAAATCTGGACGGAAATTCTTTTGCGCCAGTTCGACCTGAGCTTCTTGTCTATGGATCGAAGCCTGTTTTGAGCGCATGTCAGGATTTAGCTGGCGAGCGCGCTGCAGGAGTTCAACTACGCTGTACGGAAGGGCCCTTGTCGAAAGGTTGTCGGCAAGAATGTCTGGAGACTCCTGAGGACGCCCGAGGAGTTGCTTAATCTGGGCTTCGAAGAGTCCCTCCTCCTGGTGGTGGTGCGCGACCTCCTGCAGGATTTTCGTGTGCTGCAACTGAGCTTTCAGCACATCTTGCTGATTACCTTGACCCACTCGGTAGCGTGCCTCGGTCGCTTGCTGAATCTGATTCAGCAAGCTGTCGCTTCTCTGCAAGACTCCAAGCGTCTGCTGAATATAGGCCAACCGGAAATAGACGATCTTGAGATTTCCGACGACCGTCCTGCGGATGGAATCAGCTTGCGCTTCAACCGACTCTGCCTCGTGCTTTGCGACCTGTGCCCGCAAGCCCCTTTTTCCTGGATACGGAAGGTCCTGCGAGACACCGAATCCGATGTACGCGAACTCGCTATTGCTGTAGCCCGCAAATGGCCGGGGGCTCCCCACGCTGAACTGCTGAACCGACACTTGGGTTTCGGGAAGGGCCGAAACCTGCTTTGAAATGTTCCCCGAGGCCTGCCAGCCGTGAAGAGCAGCAGAAACCTGAGGATTCTTTTGCTCTACCTCCCGCACTAGTTCAGGCAGGTTCGTCGGCGTTCCCATGTGCTCGCCGAGGCTCGGCGGTTTCGAAACCGGGGGCGACTGGTGCGGATTTTCTGTCTGTTGAGCGCTAACAGCGATGTTCAGCAGCATTACAGCAATCACAAGCGTCGTCGCTCGTGAAATACAAATGCGCCCGAAGAGACTTCGGGAGAAATCCTTGGATTGCATCTTTCCTCCGCATGACAAACACAACTTTTTGTAAGCGCACGAACGTGCGGACACACGAGTGCGTTAGGATCTGCGAGGAAAGACGATCAGATTCTCAGAACTGAAACAGCGAAAGGCGGGGAGATCGGCGGCGAATGAATGTCCGCCGCCCAGGGGGATGAACCGGCTTCTGGGATCGTTGCAATTCGTAGCATTGAGGGAAAAGCACGGGCAAAGACCAATCCCAGGTGCATGGAATTGCCGTCAAACGAACTCTTGATTGTGGCGAGATGACTCGGAATCGTTGTGGATTGGCAACAGGAATGTGACTTCATCATTCCGCTATTCCCACAGTCGTGCGCCATGCGTTTGCAGCAGTCGCGCTCTGCTTCAGTCATAGCAGCTGCGGGCACAAGACATGCCATAATCGGAGTCGCCAACAAAAGCAGCGACAAGAGCGAAACTCCGATTGTGCCAATCCGCTTCATAGGCTCAGGGGAAGTATAGGTTCCACCTCGATTGGACGCAACACCGACCTCAAAGTTACAAGTTACCGGGGTCTCTATACGGTTGACGAAGCGAGGGCAGTCAGCAGCTTGAAGAGATTGAATTTTGGCGGGAGCGACGGGACTCGAACCCGCGACCTCTGCTGCGACGGCGCAGTGTTTTAGGGTACTCTCAACGATATACAAGAGCACGGACGGCCCTGTGAGTCATTCGAAGTACACCATAGGCATCACTATTGTGTATCGCGATGTGTATCGCGCGGACCTCCAGCAATCATCAGAGGATCGTTAGTTCTCGACAATCCCTGCTAGCCCTTCGTAGCGAAACTCTTCCATTCCCTAGCATGGCGGGTTGTGCAAGCAGATTGGCGCGCTGCGCTAGTGCGCCTGCCGGGTAATGACATCTAAAGTCTTGAATGACGAAAAGCGAGGTTCAAGAAAACCCATCTGGAAGCTTGCCAAAATTGGTTAACGAAGGCATTCGACTCGGCACTTCGGATCTTTACCCGCATCGGGAAAGCGTCTTACTCGGAAGATATTGTTCGATCGCTTTTACGAGAATCAAACCCTCCAAGATGTTCAAGGATCACTTCAAAAATGTTGTGGGCTCGACCTGTGCCGCTTTGCGATACCCAAAATACGTCTGGTCCTGCTGCGATTTGTGAGTAATGAGAAAGAGAATCTTGGCCCTGGCCATCATTGCAAAGTGCTTTGGAAGCCAAATGCCGCCGACCACAGGCGCCTTCTCCAGCTCGAAGCGTGTACCTGGTTCCACGCGCGCCAAGAAACCCTCGATCGAAACAGGGCGCGTGACCTCTGCCTCCACCCTTACCCATTGGAATGTGATTTTGTCGATCCAAAGCTTCCCCTGCATCCCGGTGAGCGCCTCCGCCTGCATACTTGGCGGTTGGTAACCCGCCCGCGGCGTGGCCTCTAACACATAGACGTCGTGAGTACCCATCTTCTGCTCGCCCAGCAGCTTGAAATCAAACGCGATTGTCATTTGCTGCATCATCAGGCGGTCTCGTTTCCGTTCTTTTTCGTATTTCGATAGCCGTTCGGCGCTTTGCTGTTCTGACTGGCTCCGCCGCCGGGCAATTGCCTCCTCAAGTTTTCGTTTTTCCTCTGCCTGTTCTCCTGACGCCAGTGGCTTGCCATCCGTCTCGAGGAGTCGCTCGTACGGAGAGCCAAACAGCATTAGCTCCGCGTAGGTCTTGGTTCCTCCGTTCTCCTTATCGCGCTCGAAGTAATCGTACTCTGGAGCGGCATTCCAATCCGTGGTGTTGGCTTCGACGGAGTGCTGGATGATGGCGTCCACGTCCAATCGTGTCGGAGGAGTCCCGACTGCGGAGAGCAAGAGAATAAGACCTAGTCCCTCCTTCAGCACGTCTTCGAGTCCTCCAGTAAGCGCTGGGCGGGCAGCGTTGAGATTCTATTCTTGGCAAAAGCGCGGCAGCGAGACGCCCAAGCCAGTCACTGCTAGCCAACTGAAAGTCAATTCTCAGTAGTCTAGACGTGGCTCGTGTGGACTCGACCAAAACAACGCCAGAGAGTCGCCGAAAAAGAAATCGATGTAAAATGCGGCTCCGGGAGTTCTAGACGAAAACCCCTTAGTGATGTTTCCGCATCTGTTATGACCGAACCCGGACTCAAACGTCGTACTTTTCCCGACCTCGGTCGCGAGACGTGGGCCACTCTTGTTCCCGATGGCATTTGGGCGCCCCTTACCGGGGCTCTCCTCATCTTTCTGGTTGGCGTTATTAGCCTGGCCGCCCGGCGTCCCTGGCTCTTTGCCAGCCTTGGCCCGACTGCCTACTTGCATGCCGAAAATCCTGAGCACCGCTCTTCCCATTTCTACAACACGGTCGTTGGGCACCTGGTTGCGCTCGGCTCGGGCTTTTTGGCCGTCTGGGCACTCAACGCCTGGAGCGCGCCAAACGTGATGGCTACCGGCCACCTCACTCCGGTCCGTGTCCTAGCGAGTACGCTCGCGATCGGTCTCACGATTCTCGTGGTTCTCACGCTCCATGCTTCCCATCAGCCAGCCGGCGCTACCACTCTTCTGGTCGCGCTCGGTACATTCCAGACCCTGCACGATGCTTTCATCGTCATCGTTGGTGTGCTCCTCATCGCCATTGTCGGCGAACCTATCCGACGCCTGCGTGTTGGCAAGCCTGCTGTCTGATTGACGATCGCTCTATTCACGGTACCAGTCGGCACGGGTCATAGGCATGCCACTATCTCCGTGTAGAGACTTGGCCAGTAGCGCCTGGTAGATGTTCAGCTGACCCAGGCGAAATCGATGTGCCGAAGCAGCCATGTACAGGCGCCAGATGCGATACGTAGTTTCGTCAGTGATACGGCGTGCTTCCTCAGCATGGGCTTCGAGCCGACGCACCCAGTGGTGCAGGGTCAAAGCGTAGTGCTCGCGCCAACTCTCTACGTCGCGTATTTCGAAGCCACTTCTTTCCGCCACACCAAGGCTGGCACTGATTGGAACAAGTTCCCCATCCGGGAACACGTAGCGATCGATCAAGGGCGGTCCGTTCTCCGGATGATCAGTAGGAAGCGCGATCCCGTGGTTCAAGAACACGCCACCTGGGCGCAGCAACTGCCAGGCTCGTGCAAAGTACTCCGGCAATAGTGCCTCGCCCACATGCTCAAACATTCCGACGCTGACGATCTTGTCGTATTGCTGGGCGGAATCAAAATCACGATAATCACACACTTCGACGCGACAACGGTCGTTCAGGCCTGAGCCTTGAATGCGTCGCCGTGCTACTTCCGCTTGCGGTACGCTGAGGGTGATTCCCACGGCTCGCACGCCATAGTGCGCGGCCGCGTGGATTAGAAGCGCCCCCCAACCGCAGCCAATGTCCAGCAGGCGGTCGCCCTGACGAAGACGCAGTTTCTTGCAGATGTAGTCTAGCTTGCGCTGCTGTGCAGTATCGAGGTCGGTGTCTTCTGCGCTCGTGAAATAAGCGCAGGAATACACCATATGTGGATCGAGCCAAAGATTGAAGAACTCTGGAGGAAGATCATAGTGATAGCTGATGGCTTGGCAGTCCCGACCCTTTGAATGAACTGATCCCCGCAAAGTCGCTGGCTGACGGCCGGTGCGCGGCTGTCTGGTAGCGGGCAACTTCCGCAATAATCCGGCAAGGTGCAAACTGGACGGGAGATTGAGGTCCTTTCCAAGCAGGTAGTCGACCAAATCAAAAGCCGCTTCGATATCGCCCTCGACATCGAAGTCGTCGAAAATGTAGGCCTCCCCCAGCGTCAATCCACTGGGAAGAAGAAACATCTCGCGCAGCGCGCCGGCATGCTTAAGAACAAGCGTAAAGCGGGCCTGCTGGCCTGATCCCCAGGTGCTGCCGTCCCACAGACGGACTTGAAAGTTACGCCTTGGGTAATCAGCCAGCAGCTCCTCAAGACACTCGATGCTTACCTGGACAGAGGACGGGTTAAATACAGACTGCAATGTCAGTCCCATAAGATCTTTCCTCCGAACTTTTCCGAGGCCTCACGCAGCCTTGACCGCGGTTGGACCTTTCCTTTCTGCAGGTAATGTGGCTTCAAGTTCTTCCTCTCTGAATGTCCCAGGGATCAACGCGCTAAATCTGCATCTTGTGCTCACAGCCAATGTTCGTCTCGAAACGCCAGCATCTCAATAGATCATTTGTACTAACAGGGGAAACAACTATTACGCAGTCGGACGTGTGAGCACAGGTGGAACATTTGCGACGCCGCGACCAACTAATGTTATCCAATCGTCCTTAGCAGGACGAGCGCCACCGAGGGTTCGACCTCGCCGTCGTCTGTTTCATCGAGTGCAATGACCAATATTTCAGGGAATCGGCCCCGAATGATGGAAAGGAACTCACGCCCAGGCATTCCGGGGATTTCGAAATCGGAGATGATTAGGTCGACTAGCCCATGTTTCAGTTGCCAGAAAGAGTCGTAGCCATCAGTTGCCGTGGAGACCTCATACTCATTTGCGCCAAGGGAGCCTGCCATGGATGCACGAAGCAACTGGTCGTCATTGACAACCCATTATCTTCCGTGTAGATCGCTCGGACATCTCATATCGCCTTACGATAAGAATATGACATCGTCAAGAATCTGATTTCTGTCCCAACGGGACAGCCATTTGGCTTCTGCGAGGAACACACGGGGGCCTCTGATCCCTGGCAAGAATGCCATAAAGGCGCGCCGATAGAAGTTGGTTGCCAGGCTTGTCTGCTGCGGCGGGCGGTACCATTGGGCCGTTCGTTCTGAAGGCAGCAACATGGGTGGTCATTTGCTTCGACTTTCAAATGGAAACGTGGAATTGGATGGCGTTCAGCGGACGCCAAAGGGGCTATTCGCAGATGTCTGAGGATCAACGGTGATTGCGCAGCCTAATCTCGAGAGGACTTCTATGTGGTCGGCGTCAGCAAGGGTGCGTGAGAGGACGCCACGCTCCCGATCAAAGTGAGGTCGACTTCCTGCGCCGTTAGCACATACTTGCCGAAGATTCGTATGATGGCGGTGACCTCCGTCGATGTATGAATCCATACACCCTTCACTTCTGCAAATTGCAAAACAATATGGTGCTGCCTCACCCACCACGACGGTTTCTGGGCAAGTGTGCCTTCAATCCTTCGAACACGGAAGGTCTTTGCATCAACCCAGACCTCGCCATTGAAGAGGTCTTTCCGCTTCCGCTTAGCAATGATGCTCAGGACGTACGTCGGGTGAGTGTCCAGATTCTCATCCCGCAGAAAACCGAAATCATAGTTGTGTCGGCTGATGGCGCTTTCATCCTTAACCGACTCTGTCTCCCAATCAAGAATCTTGCGTACTATTTTTTTCCCAATCCGGTTGCCGCTTGCTCGCTTGATTTCATACTTCTTCTTTCCAGGAAGAACCGAAATGATTTCTGCTGTAACCTCCGAAATCGGCGGTTCGTGCTCATCGCGGGACAAGGCGTACTTTCGCGTTATGGCGTAAGACTGGTATGGTGCCCGATTCGGCAGTTGTGCCTGCTCCATACGGTCCAGGATTTCTCCCAGAGCGGGACCCCTGCCTTGTGCTGTGGCTGAGGGCGATGAGTCTTGGGCGGCAACGATTATCACGAGAACGAGCACAGCCAGCCCGGCGGCATGCTTCCGCACAACTATCCCCTCCAGCGCACTGTACTGTTTATCAGAAAATCTCCCGTTACGTCGAAATTCTGGCTGAACCACTGCAGACGTGTGGCAGGCGGCGTGCACTTGAAGTGCCGGCGCGAAAACGACTCGCGCATCCCAAGAGCACACGCGCAGTTATCAAATCTCATCTGCTTGGCTCTGTATCTCTTCGTGGATCACGTGGATGAAGACTGTCCGAAGGCCAAGCCGCGGCCGGGCGATGGGTCCATCTTGGGTGCTGCACAGTCTCGATAACAGTACATGCCGAGGGTATGCTGAGCGGACCTACAATAATAGGTAATCAGGAGCAGGGCTGTGTTTAGGATGCACCGATTCCTGGAATGACGACATGTCAAGAGAGATGAGGGGCGAAACTTTCGCCTGACTCAGGCACGCTGGCTCGTCAACATGAGTGCGGAGGATGGCAGCTTGGTTACTTCGGGCGTATCGCCGAGCGCGGTGACATCACTTCGGCTGCTGGCGGAGCAGGCCTTCTCGCGAGCCGCCGGTGCCCCGTTGGTGCAGGAAAACCGGATCCAACTCCTCAAAAACGCCCTGGAAAACTATCCCGCCTGGCTCGAAGCGATCGGCTCTGCCAATAAAACGGTCCACTTTGAAAGCTACATCATTCACGCCGATGACATCGGATATCGGTTTGCGGACTTGATGTGTGCGAAAGCGCGTGACGGTGTTCGTGTCAGGCTGATCTATGACTGGTTTGGAGCGCGCGGGGCATCATCGTGGAGATTCTGGCGGCGCATGAGGCAAGCCGGGGTGGAAGTGAGATGCTTCAATCCTCCGCGGCTGGACGACCCTCTGGGATGGCTCAGCAGGGACCACCGCAAGACCATCACGGTAGACGGACGCATCGGCTTCGTTTCTGGGCTCTGCGTGGGGCGGAGCTGGGTCGGGGACCCCGAGCGCGGCATCGAGCCCTGGCGAGATACAGGGGTGGTGATCGAAGGACCTGCGGTATTCGACCTCGAACAAGCGTTCGCGGCGATGTGGGCCGGATTGGGAACGCCCGTGCCTAAAGAGGAACTCATGAACGGGAGCGCGGCGATTCCAGTGGTGGGCGACGTTGCCTTGCGAATCGTTCCGACCTTGCCTGGCAAAGCGGTTCTCTACCGCGTGGACCAGTTGATCGCGGCCATGGCGCGCCGGTCGATATGGCTGACCGACGCCTATTTTCTTGGGACATCCAGCTATGTGCAAGCGCTGGGGGCGGCTGCTCGCGACGGAGTCGATGTGCGGTTGCTTCTTCCCAGGACTAGTGACATCCCCGTGGTGCGTTATATGTCGCGCGTGGGCTACCGGGCCCTGTTGGAGGCCGGGGTGCGCGTCTTTGAGTGGAAGGGAGTGATGCTTCACGCAAAGACCGCGGTTGCCGACGGCCGGTGGGCCCGGGTTGGATCGACGAACTTGAATATCTCGAGCTGGATGGGAAACTGCGAACTGGATGTGATCGCGGAGGACGAACGCTTTGCACGTCAGATGGAGGACATGTACCTAGAGGATCTGAGCCACTCGACCGAGATTGTCCTGGGCTGGAAGCACAAGGTCAGGCCGGTCGAACAGCGCAGCCGAAAGGTTGTGGGAGCGGGATCGACACGGGGAAGCGCTGGCCGCGCCGCAAAGGGAGTCTTGGCGATTGGGAGCACCGTGGGCGCCGCGTTCACCAGTCAACAGACGCTGGGCCCGGCAGAAGTTCCTGCGTTGACCCTTGCCGCGGTGGCACTTTTTGGCCTCGCCGCCATCGCCGCCCATTGGCCGCGCACGATCAGCATCCCGGTCTCTGTCTTGGGTCTGTGGACTGCCTTGATCTTAGTTCTACGAATCCTTCGACTGTATCGGCACCGCAAAAAATGACCTGAAAAATAGACGCGAGTTGACGCTAGTTCTGGGGCCTGCTTCCTTCTGAACCACCTCACGAAGTTCGATCGTCGAGGAACAGTACTGCATCTAATGACAAGTGAAACAGGTGATCTCGAAGAGTGAACGGGGATCGATGATGGGAGACCACGAGAATCTAGGGGGCACAGAGAGTTTGCGCGTCGCCACCTACAATACGCACAAGAGCCGCGGCCTCGATGGAAGGGTTCGGCCGCAGCGCATTGTGGAGGTCATGCGAGAACTGGATGCCGATCTCATTGCCTTGCAAGAGGTCGTTAGCCGAAAGGGAAGCGGGCGAGAAGTAGACCAGGTGCGTTACTTCGCCGAGGAACTCGGATACTACTCGGCGATGGGCGAGAATCGCACTCACCTCGGTGGGGCCTACGGCAACGTCTTGCTAACGCGGTTCCCGATCCACGCCTTTCACAACTACGACATATCGGCGCCGGGACGTGAGCGCCGCGGCTGCTTACGTGCGGACGTAAGGCTTGGCAAGACGGTGCTGCACATTTTCAATGTGCACATGGGTACTTCGTTTTTCGAACGCAGGAAGCAGGCTCAGAGTCTGTTAAGAGAAGAGATCCTTGAGAGCGGGGAGTTGACGGGCGCGCGGATCGTCCTTGGCGATTTCAACGAATGGATCCGGGGCCGGGCTTCTCGCCAATTCGCCGATCGGTTCCGTAGCGTAGATCCTCGTCGTTTTCTGGGCAGCGCCCGCACGTATCCCGGTGTATTGCCGTTTCTACACCTGGACCATATCTATTTTGATCCGCTGCTGAAGCTGAATCGGCTGGGCCTTCATAGGAGTAGAACAGCAATCCTTGCATCCGACCATCTCCCGCTCGTTGCAGATTTCACTTGGCGTTCCTGCGGGACGGCTCCGTGCTCCGATCTCCAAGGAGCACGGCCTTCAGCGGCCGGGTCGCCAGCAGGGGATTAAAATTTCGCAGCGTTGCCACCGTGCGGAAGTGCAAACAGCGGTGCGCTATCTGCGACCCGCAGGAAACAAACGTTGTGGCGCATGCGATCCTGATCGGAGGCGACCTGGGTCCTAATCTATCGGTGACGGTTCGCGACAATTCTCTGGCTCATTGGTCTGCGGCGTGAAAAGATTGAAATCACCGCCTGGGAATTCTTCAGAGTCGGCATCATCACCATGCCGGTAGCCCCGTGTACGGCCCGTACGCACGGTGGTGTGGCTGGGGTCGGCGGGGCCCTGATTCAGCAAAGCTGTCACTTTTCTGCAAGACTCCAAGCGTCTGCTGAATATGGGCGCAAATCCCTCATCCGTTCGCACCCGATATGCGCGCATGTGCAAAGCAGTTCCGCTTTTTGATCTGCTCGCATGACCCCCGTCAATTCCACAAGACAAGCAAGCTGGCGATCTGACAACTACGGGTGAGCGTACGACACATCGAGGCAAGTGCCTTCGCATTTACACGTCTGGTCTGATGGGCTTCAGAGACTGGCCGGGTGGTGTGAGTCACTGTGCAAAGTGTTTAGTGTTCGCAGGGCGTGTAAGAAGAAAGACATCAAAGTGCAAGAGACCTAAGATGGCTCGTTGTGCGTAGCGTCTCAACTTGCCTGATTTAGGGCTCGCGGTTGGGCCTCGCTACTCGGATGTTCACCTCTTGGCGACACCGCTGGCCAGTCTCCTCTCCATGCGCCGGGAGCTGTGGCGTTCAGGTATCTGATGCGTACCGGCATCGCTGCAAGGCGGTCAGAAAGCCGAGCTTCACTGCGAATCGGCCACCAGTCGTACAAGAAAACCTCGAGAGGGCGCCACATGGAAACCCAGCCACCGATCGTAAGGCTTTCGCGAGCGATCTCGCCAATACGGCTGCCCTTCATTAGAGCAGCTAGAAAATCGCCCAATGCAATCGCCGACGCTAATGCAACAAGCCCGATCACAAGGCTGGTCCGGCCCACACGGAACAATTCGCGCAGGCGCCGCCCATATGCTTGAGAACGTTGACTGAAAAACTCGTGAATCGCGTCACGTAACACAGCAGCCTCGTCGGGCAATCCGGCCTCCCGGTCGAGATCAACCACCAGAGCAAGCGTTGCGTCGCGGGGCAGCTCCTTGGCCCAACCTACAATGAACTCCTCAGCTTTGGGGTCTAGGTCTTTGTCGCGAAACGGAGAAGGATCGATGGCATTGAATAATTGCTTCAATTCGCCTACATGCACCTCGATGACAGAGCACTTGGGAGGAATCGGGTCGCCGGCAGAGGCTTTGTCCTTAGTCCCGGAGGCGTTTGTCATTACATTGGCTCGTCTTCATCAACCTTCTTGAGAGACCGTCCACCGGCGACGTGAAAGCGTTCATTTGTTCCTCTTGATCGCCAGACTACGCCATTATAGACGACAGCCCCCTGTAGGATACTCACTCAGCTCGCGAGCGCGAACACGGCTGGCGTGATCACAATTCCACAGTGCTTTCAAAATCTCAGGACTGGCTGTCGATCCGCTCTTTCCAAGAGAACCGTCACAGTGTCTCCCACTTCTTTGCCGATTGCCTGGCGTATATCTGCTTTTACAGGTAATTTGTGCGTGCCATCACCCAGGGCCATAAACGAACTCCGAAATGGATGTCCATCGATTGTGCCCCTGACCTTGACCAAGCCAAGCGTTCCGAAAAACTTAACTGAACCAGCCCAGACTACGTAGGTCCAGCCACCTTTATTGGAGCTTTTTTTCAATCTAGCAGTGAATGTTTTGTCTAGCTTCATTTGTGAGATTTTTTTCTTTCTGCTGTATTTGTTAGCGCGTAAAAGGCTTCCACTGCTCGACGCTCGCCCGCTCTTATCCAATTGGTCTTTGGGAGTATTGTTTGCCTTTGGTCGTTTGTGCCTCCGTTGGCTTTCGCAGCGCGCCGAGTATCACAGCTATGAGGAGTGTCTTCACGAGCCAATCGCCGCTGCGGATGGTGGCGACCTGCCATGAATTGTTCTCCCACATAGTGGCGCGGGCCCGCATTCATGGCCGAAGAGTCAAACCGAGGCCAGCGCAAGCCTTACGGTAGCGTTTCGAGGGTCGCCATGCGCAATGAATTTCGCAACTTACGCTTAAAGCAATTGGATCGCGCACTCGAACCATTTCGCGAAGCAGGGAAGAATCCACGCCCGCAGAAAGGCTGGCTGCGCGCGATCCGCGAAGCACTGGGCATTTCTGCCAGTGAGGTGGCACGTACACTGAAAACCAGCCGGCAGCTTCCGGTCCAGCTGGAAAAGGCCGAAGCAGAAGACCGCATTACACTGAAGAGTTTGAGAGCCGCCGCCATCGCGCTCGGTTGTGACCTGGTGTATGCCCTGGTGCCAAAAACAAACACGCTGGAAGCCCTGGTCGAAGACAGGGCGCGCGCACAAATCAAAAAACATGCTTTGGGTGTTGAACACTCGATGGCGCTCGAAGACCAGGCGGTCGGTCGTGTGGACGAAGCGGTGGAGCTGGAAACCAAGCGGCAACTCACAAAGCGCGGTCTGCGTTGAGCCTTTTCACCGAGGGTGAAGGAAATACGCCTCGGTCGCCCGCGGAGCAAGCGGATCTGATTCCCAACCTGGCGACAAAAGAAGAGCTGAACGAGTGGGAGCGGCAAAACATTCTCGAAGCCTACGCTTGGGCACTTGCGCCCAACAATCTTCGCAGGCACGACCCTTTGGATGAGTCATACATCAGAGAGCTTCATCAGCGCATGTTTGATCAGACCTGGAAGTGGGCCGGGAGCTACCGAACAAGCGAAAAGAATATAGGCATTCCTCACCAAGAAATCCGGGAGAGGCTTGCCGCTCTGCTCGGCGATGCGCGCTATTGGCTCGAGCACACAACCTATGGCCCCGATGAACTCGCGGTTCGATTTCATCATCGCTTGGTTGCTATTCATCCCTTTGCGAACGGAAATGGCCGCCACGCGCGTCTGGTGGCGGATGTGCTCGCCCAGAAGCAAGGCCGGCCCGTCTTTACCTGGGGCGGCGCGGATCAGGTGCACGCCGATGACTTTCGGCGGCGCTATATCGATGCACTGCAGGCCGCCGACGCGGCAGACATCAGACCGCTTCTCGCGTTCGCCCGCTCATGAAGAGCAGCGCAGAAAAGTACCGTCACCCCTATTCGGTCTCGAAATCATCCATCCACACACCTTCGTAAATTGGAGACACTTCCCACAAAACATTTGCCTCTCTCAGACTTCCCAAACCAAGCCGCTGCAGCGTTGACTCATTCGGGAGCAACCAAGACGAAAAGGAGGTTGGACCATGAGCCGAGACTTTCGGCCAGTCAAGGAAAGTTGGAATATGCACTCTTCGTGTTTCATGGAACCCGAAGACTTGATCATTTTGCTTCACGACCTTGCCGCGAGGGTGGGGACGGCCAGCGATGAACACGAATACGGAGACAACAAGGCAGTCTGGTTTGAAGACGGCAACAAAATCTTAGGCTACGTAGAAACAGACGAACACTTCAATGCCCCCAGCTTTAAGGAGAGCATGGAAGCGCAGGGAATATTCCCCAACGAAAACGACCTCGCCACTCTGATCGATAATATGCGGAGCTTGGCAAGACAATGGCGGAGTTCCATCGGAGAACACGGGGAGCTAGTGTTCTACATCGATGTTTGCTGAACCCAACAGACACGACATTCCGCTGTAGCCTGCCCGTGTACCAAGCCCTGTCATGGCCAACCAACATTACCGGGGCGCAAGCCAAACCGCAAGCGACCCGAAACGCGATTAAGAGAGGCTTCGCGAATAGTTTCTGTCGGCATCGACCTTTAGGGTCGTCCATCACATCGTTGCGGCCTGAACAGCTTCATCCAACGTATGCGAACCACACCCCGCGACCGCCCGGTGGGCAGCCCAGGCCAAGGTTGCGCCTGTCTGGCGCAGCCAATTTTCTTGCTGCGTCTTGACAAGCCTTCAGCGTGCGCGTGAAATTCTCGTTGCAGGCTGGAATAGCGATGCCCCCAAGGTAAATTGCAGTCTGCAGGGCTATGATCGGCAAACCGGATGAACAAGAAATCTGCAGCTGCTGACGTCGATCCCAGCTTCGCGCCGGTAGCGGCGGCATTCGCCAAAAATCCAAATGTCCGCTGCGGAAAAATGTTCAGCTCAAAATCCGTGTTAAACGTTGGAGGCAAGATTTTTGTGATGCTCGTTCGCGGCAGGTTGGTCGCGAAACTGCCGAAGACGCGTGTCGATGAGCTCGTGAAATCCGGAAATGGGCAGCGTTTTGACCCGGGTCACGGAAAGCTTATGAAGGAATGGATCGAGATCGTACCCGAGACCGTAGACTGGGTCGAACTGGCCAAGGAAGCATACCGTTTCGTGAACAGACTCTAACGATTCCCCCATCAAGTCGTTTCGCATCGAGGCCTACGTTCGTAGCCGGACATCCTCAGATCACATTAGGGAAACATCCGCGGGCCAGAAACGACGATTCTCCCGGCGGAGGAACAGGGCCGGCAACGATCAAGGACGCGGCGGCCCTTTTTTCACCAGGCGATTCCAGATTTGCACTTCGAGGTTGAGGACGTGTTTGCCAGAGGCGGCAAGGTGGTACTGCGATATACGGTCCATTTTGCCGAAACAGGGGAATCGCTGGCTGTCCGGGGAATCACCATCTTCTTAATCTCGAACGGCCAGGTGAAGAACGAATACGCTGGCGAGATAAAATTGCGCCTAGGCCTCTACCTCATCGTTCCAGTTGCAATTCAACAAGGGAAGGCGCATCTCCGCGGCAGCGGGATGCTTACGAGGGCCGTGTTCCAAACGCTTCGGGAATTGTCTCAACTGCTAAAGCTCGGACATAGCCAATGTGGTCTCGAATGGCGGCCTTGAGTTCCGGCAATATGACATCCAGTTCAGCCCGGGTCTTTGCGCTAATAGCCCGATCACACAGTATCCGAACGCGGTCTTCTAAGCTGGACGGTGGCATGTCAACGGGCCGATTCCTCACATTGACACACCGAGGCGGGTAAGTGCGATACGGCATTTCCCCTACGGAGCCATCAGGGTTCCCACTATACGATTAGGGAGGACCTCCCACGCAATGACAAAGAGGGACAACGCAGCAGCGTGTGCGCCCTCCCTCCTATTAGCTTCGCGCGGTTCGGTGTTACAACCGACACTAGCAACTTGGGTGTCATGGTGCCATCGGGTAAAAACTGTAGGATGAGGCCTTGACCGCGAGCCTCCCGCCAATTCATGAGCGGTTTGGCCTCTGTCCAAGCGGGCGAGAGTCGCTTCAACATTTTGGAGTCGCGTGGGGAAAGTTCCGTTGACACTGAGTTCTTTGGTTCATCGACCGGGAGATTCATGCTGCGATGGAAACGTTCCTGCGCCGCAATTTAGTTCGTCTGGAAAGCATCCGCCATCAGGTCTTGTTCTGTTTTCGGGATGTTCAGGTGGGTTGCTTCATCGCGCCACAGATCGACGGCCGCCTGCACCTGCTTCAGCACATTACTTCCGTCCTGGGCGTTCAACCCATAGTCTTGGCACGCGTCCATGGCAATCGAGACGTCACAGGCGGTCTCTACTTCGTTAATCGCGAGCGTTAATTCCTGGCGATCAACGGAGGGATTCATGTCATAGGCCGGCGACAACCGGATGCCGCCCTCATCGACAAAGAAACCGTGGTTGCGTAGATGATCGTCCGTGTTGTGGATCAGGATATTAAACAACACGCGACGGAACAGTTGTTCGCAATCGGCGCGGGTGTTTGCGCCCCGCGATTGCAACAGATCGACGAGTTCCAGATAGCTCGCTCCCCCCTCACCATCGGTGCGCTGGGTGAGAGTCATCGCGGAAATGAATGCCAGGCGGCCTCCTCGTGCCGTACGGTCGAAACGCTTCACGAGGAAGGTGGAATACGGACTGTCCGGCAGGCGAAGAGGCCTGGCTTCAGGGGCAGCGATGCCGGCTCTGCTCGCCAGGCGGTGAGCAACTAGTTCCCAGCCGCCCACGTCGCGAGTGTCGTTTCGGCTGGGGAACTTGGCCATGCATAAAATCCCCGATTCATCGCGCACCGATGCCTTCGGCCGGGCTCCTCCAAGGGACGATCCAGGTCCAAACAGTTGAGTAAGCCATTTTTCGTACTCCGGGTTCTCTTCGTCCTCTATGTGTTGCTCAAACTGCAAACTCGCCGCCTGTAACTCACGGAGAGAGGTCAGTGGAGGCGCCGCTAACTGGGTGTCGCTGTCAATGAAGGGCTCGTCAGGTGACGCTCGAAAGCGCAATGCTCCTAAACGAGTTTCATCGTGAACGCCAAGAAGAAAGTCCCAATCGGTCAGGACACGTGGCTTGCGTTGTTCGTGTCGAGCGCGAGTATTCTCGCGGCGCTGCATCAAAACTCTGCCCCACCGGTCCGGCGACGAGTCGAGAAAAATACCGAAGTTCTTGCGGTTCGGGGAGGGATACTGGTGACCGGCAGCCAGCGCAAGATCGGGATCGAAGGCGAAGACTTCTGGCCGTTCTAGCCAGGTACGGTCATATTCGAAGGAAAAGATTTCTCCAGCGCCGCTTTGTTGGCGGTGAAGCATGCCCATTGGAACCGGGTGCTCGAAGCGTTCCAGATCAATGTGTACATGCACAGTATCCAAGCGGGCCATCAGGAGAAATCCTTTGGTTTGTCAGTACCGTCGGGCAGCGAAGGCGTTGAACGTTTTGGAGCTCTGCGCCTGGGCGACAAAGCAGTGTCCTGAAGCTTCCGGCCGAGAGGGTCATCCGCGGCTAACTTTGCCAGATCATCGTCCAGCCGCAATACCTGCATCACTCGGGCGTAGATCCCAAGCGCAACTGCCGAATCACCCCGCTCGACTCTGGACAGCGTCTTGCGGGAAATCCCTGCACGCTGGGCCACCGTCTCCGCTGAGTATTTACGGCGCAGACGGGCCAGTTTCAAGTTGTCGCCATAGCCGCGAAGCAGGCGGGAGATGCGAGGCAGCAAAGATGGTGCGGTGCGACTCATAAAGGGTATTATATTACCCAATATATGCCATAATTGCAACTGATATGACCCATTGCCAGGGGTGGCCACGGCGATCGGTGATCGCGGTACAGCGACCAGAGAACATGCCACTCAGTAGCAATGGATGGGGGAGGACGGATCCGGGCCTTTGAAATCGGGTTAGCGGTCCAAATCGGACACTCAGCGAAAGCTAGTCCAACTCCTGTTCCTATCGCACCCGAGTTCTCGCCTTGCGCCTCAATTCTTTCAGCTCATCGTAACAGGGAGCGCATTGTCTGATATGAGCAAGTATCGGGGCAAATTGAGCATCCGCGGATGGTTGCGCGAGTTTCTGCAGGATTTCTTTTCCCGGACAATCGATGCGCTGCGGATTGGGAAACTCTTTGTGCACGACCCTGTCGAATGCGTCGACCAGCTCTTTTTCAGAGTCCATTCTGCGCGCCCGAATTGAACATGGAGTCCAGCCCAGCGCCCCCCAAAGCAGAATCCCACGATCCATCATAGGTGTCGATAAAAATCTTTGTGCGCATCCACCAGCGGACCGAGTCGTGTGTTATGCGCAATCAGCCGCGGCCTCGGTGCTGGATGTACGCCGGCGGTGCAATCCTAAAATCTGGCTACCCATAGCGCCGGAGAAAATGTGCAGTTCGGTTGAGATGAATCTCTGTTTCACCGCCATTTAATAGATAGAGGAGATGTGGCCCTGGCTTCCACGTCTTGCAGTCGAATGAAGCAACTAAATTCCCCAACGAATCGCCGCACTTTTCGCTGGCCGGGAACAGCACGAGAGATGGTGAGGGCTTATCTTGGCCGCACGGACTCGCAACCACCCGGCCAGAGCAACCACTCCAGCTTAAAGGCCCTGATCACAAGACTTGCGGAAGTATCGGGAAATCCGAGGAGCGCCTGTTGGAGATTCGCCCGTCAATCAGGGGTCACTTCGAAACGGCGGTACCGGCAATGGACAACCACCGAGCGGCAGAAGTTGCTGGACTTAATAGGCTCACACTCTACAGAGGAGGTTACCCGGCTGCTCCACCGCACGCCAACCTCGGTCCGCGCAATGCTGCACCGGCTCGGCGCGAGCGCTCGCATGGGCCAGGACTGGTTCACGAAACATAGTTTGGCCGAGGCACTGCATATTCGTGCAGAAGAGGTGCAAAGGTGGATCGATCGAGGGCTGTTGAAGTGCCGGAATGTTCGGGCAGGTGGAATTCAGCGACAGATCATCGACGCGGAAGACTTTTGCGAGTTCTGCAAGCAGCACCGCCGGGAAATTGTGGGCCACAGGTTGAACTCTGACCGATTGAACTTTGTTCAAACATTTGTTTTCCCCCCTAGCCATATGGAACTTCTGCCAGTGAGGGAAGCCAAGAAGGAACAGGCGGCGTACGAAGAGCAAGTGAGGAGGGACGCCACCTGGGAAGGAGATGAAGAAGACGACCTCGGCGCCATGGCTTAGGATCACAGCCGCCGCTCCACTAACCCAGTAACCAGGTTTCTCGCGATGGTGTTGAGTTGCTGATATAATCCGGCGATTTTTTCAGATCGTAGGTGATACTCACCCAGTGATGGCGGTCGACTCGAATAGCTTGCGTTATGTCGAGTCGCTTCGCCGAGGGGCACAAGAATTATTCAGCGACATATCGTCTGATGGAAGCGGTCGTGATGGAAGCGGTCGGCAAATTGCGATGTTAATGAGCGGCGCATAATGGGCGGGAAATCGTCCATCAACTCAAAGTCGGCAAACGAGCGTCGGAAAAGCGACGTTGGAGTAGTGAGTCTTTTAACCGGTGTCGCGTCCCGTGCGACAATACTCTGCCCGGAGGGATCGTTTGGAGGGGTAAGGGGGAATTCCAGACGTAAGTAAGCGGCTGTCGTTGCAGATTCCTGTCGTACTCATCTGCACTGATCCTGCACACGGTTTAGGGAGGAATGCAAGACAGTGGTCGTCAATGTTCAGGTTGTGGCGTTATCGTCCCATGAGCGGCTGAAGAACGAAACGCCCGTGATGGTGCAACTGGTTGCGAACGGTGCGATCGCGAAGTGCCGTGTGGTGCTTGCGATCCCGCTTGTTGAGAGTGCCTCATGGCTGTTGGGTGTGGAGTTTGAACAATCCGGGAAATTTCCGGGGAGTTGAAAATCCGCCAACAGACTGGCGGGTGTGCAGGAAAGCGACTTACTGCCATCGCCGCAGCTTCTCAGCAGCGGCAAGAAGGAGACCCATTTGGCGAAGAAACCCGATTCCGCTCCAAAGGTCGTTCGGCACGGTACCATAGATGAGACTCCCGCTGAACTAAGGAACACAGCTCTGACGCTTCGCGACGAAGCAATCTCTCGATCTGATTCGCTCGTGGCGGGTGATTACACAACCGTGGTAGATAGCGACAGAAGGTATATCGAAGTGTCGGACAGCTTCTGCCAACTGGTGGGGTATCGGCGGGAGGAATTGATCGGTAAGAGATACGATGAGGTGACGGCACCGGGGACGAACGATATTCCCACCGTTTTTCGACTCTTCGTAAATCACGGCTACATGCACGGCCTCTGGATGCTGATGCATCGCAGCGGCACCCGAGTTCTGGTTCGGTATGAAGCGTGGGTTCGGTATGATTGCTACATTCAGAGCAAGATGGAACTCGTGAGTGCGGACTGCTAGAGATTCTGACTGTGGGGCGATCTGATGTCGCACTACCCAAACTGAAAGATGCACTCAACAGTCTCGCGGTTCTCAAGAGAATGCTCTAACGCATTTGGCGTCTTGAAGGATTTTCTGTTGGGCATCTAATCGTTGCTCAAACCCGTTTCGCGACAGCGTGTTTCTAAATCTTCCCGCAGCACATTTACACCGTGAAGCGCGTCGGCGAGAGCCTGCCGTTCTTCAAGCGTCCCCCATGGTTTGATTGTAATTCGTGGAGTTGAGTGTCTGAGTGTCCGCAGCCTTGGCAGCCTCAAATACAGGAAGGTAGCATGCCGTCTTGTCCCTCTTCAGGCTGAGTGACATCCCGACCGAATTTTTCGTATCTCCCGCCAGAACGCGTTCCGAATCGATGCTACCGAGGTTCCGAGCAAGACGGCAATTTCCTTCCATTCATATCCCGCTGCCCTGAGCATCAGAACGTCGCGATTTCTTTCACTGAGCTGCCGAACAATGTTTTCGAGGTCCAAGCGAACAGTCAGCTGCGCAGGCCAGTCCTCGTGTACGGCGCCGTTCGGAAGGTCGCCAGATCCTCCAACAAGCTCAAGGCGGCTCATCTTGGCCGCATGTCGTCGCAGGGCGCGACAAAAGGCCACCATTAGAAGCCCATGTTTTCGCGAGTACAGCGGCGCTTCGATGCTATCCAGGTAGCGAGAGACCTGGGCCACCGCATTTTCCATGAGTTCGGCGGCTGGACCGCGGTCGGCTAGCAGAGCCTGCGTCCGCTGACATGCTTGTTCCCAAATATCGTGTCCTGCCGATCTCACATCCGGCCGAATCGGCCTTCCCGCCTGATCGACATCCCGGTCCCACCAAACGAGAGTTCTCCCCGCACACGCCATCACTGCACCATTGAGTCAAGGCTAACCGTTGGACGTGGAAACTACATCTTGGCCAAACGGAGATGTTCACCTCGAGGGAGTCATCCTCCTGCGGGATCGCATCGCGAGGGAGGGGAAGCCTTCTCGGCTTGCGACAGCAAGCGAGGATGCAGCGGACCAGTTTCGATACAAGACGAGCTGTAGGTCCAATCGCGACGGTCGGAAAAGCGTACAAATTGGAATCTTGGAACGCCCTTCGTCGACGCTTCCGCGCGCAGAGAGACGAATTGCGTGTTCCTGAGTACGGTCTCCAAGTCGCACAGGAGTGGCGCGGTGCCTCCGTTGACGTGTCATACACGAGATAAAAAAGCAGACTCTGGGTGAGCGAAGGCTTGCATTTCCGACCACTTGCAAAAGGCCTGCCGTTGGGCGTACTTGGTCTATTCAGTTGGGCTGGTTGCACTATCGCTTTCCGAACTACCCGATGCTTGGTGCTCACAACGTCTTCTCGCGGAAGGGATGATCACCATCGTGGCCTATTTCCGTTCAAAGGTGGTGATTTATATTTTTCACGGTCGGATTTCTGGACGACGGGCCACCGGTAGAAGAAGTACAGGTATCTACAGCAAGGACATTCTCTTTCTAGTCTTAGGCGCGGCTTAGTTGCTGCGCTTGGGGTCGTGGATGATCACATCTTCAGAAACGGCGAGGACGCAGTCTTGGCCATCGAAAGGAAATCTGTCCGCGGAATAGGCTGTGAGTTTGATTTCGCCGGATTTCGTGCGAAGACGAGTGATTACGTTTCGGATCGCAGTCCCTTTCTGAAGTTGTGTAACCAAGAATTTGCGGTCGGTGGGATCATCCCAAATCCTGAGCTCGTGCACGGTACGACCTAGAAGCTCTGCACGACAATACCCATACCGGCGCTCAAAGGCGGCATTTACCTCCAGAAAGCGTCCTTCCTCAACGGTGGTAATCGAAAACGCGATCGGACTCGAATGGAAAATCTTCTGGAATTTCTCCTCGGAGACCTGGCGGCTTAGCTCCGAGTGATCAAGGGCCTGCTCGGCTTTCCGAAGATCCCCAAGCCGTTTTTCCAGTTCGGAGGCATAAATTTCCGCGCGTGAATAGAGGCGGGCATTTTGGATCGCTGCCGCGGCGGGAATGGCCAGAATCTCAGCCCGCCGGAGATGCTCGCGCGTGAACTGGTTCGGCTCAGCATGACCGACCGAAAGAAAACCCAAGAACTCTTCGGAGGCGATCAGGGGAACGGTAAGCCAGGAGCGTAAGTGCTTATGTCCTCGGAATGTCTGCCACCCTTCTTGCAGTTTGGTATCCGGGACAAGGACGCTCTTCCGTTTCGAGCAGATGTGCTCAAAGAAAGGCGACTCGTCGGCGATAAGTGTCAACGGGCTGCGGGGAGATCTCGTCGAAGGTTCGGGCGATAGCTTCTCCCCGAGGGTCAGCCAATGTGGACCGCCTTCGGGAACCAGGACTCGCGCACAGGTGTAGGGAACGATCTCTTCGAGAGACCGGAGCAAAGCATCCAGAACACAATCCATGTGAAGGTCTTGCGTCAGCGCCAGGGTGGCCTTGCGCAATGCCTCCTCCTCGGCCCATGCCGAGTTCGCTTTCGCGAGGTTGGCCGCCACTTGGTCTTCGGCTTCCTGTAGCGCCGTCACATCCAGGGCAGTTCCGACTAGGCGGGTGATCGTGCCGTTGGTTTCTCTGCCGACAAATCCACGCACCCAAACCCAGCGAATTTCGCCCGTCGGTTTTACAATGCGAAACCTCTCATCAAAACTTCCGGTTGTGGCCGCTTCATCGAGTTTCGCAAGCGCGTGAACTCGGTCGTCAGGGTGAATGACCTCTTCATAGGAAGAGGGGTTATCCATGAGCGACTGGCACGATCGCCCGGTGATCGATTCGTAGGCCGGGGTGACAAAGATGGCTTTCTTCGTTTGGGCGTCGATCATCCAGAAAATTTCCTGGATATTGCCGGCCATCTCCCGGAATTCCTGCTCAGTGGTCTGAAGAGCCGTGACGGTGTCGCGTTGATCTCGGTGAAGCTGACGTGAGAAGCCGGTGAGAAGGAAGACCAAGCTGACGATCGCTGCCACGAAGGCGATCAGCATCAGCAACGACAAACGAGAGTTTTGCACATTTACGACCAGGGACGAGACGAGCAAAACCACCGAGGCTGCCGCGAGAACAATTGATGCAATACGCCGCCCAGGAGGCGGCCCGGGTTTGGGAAAGGATTCGCGTTGGAACTCAACCTGGTCCATGGCCTCACCCAGGATGCGCCATCTTCTCTGGTGGCCATCATACGCCCGAATTCAGAGCGAATTCGCACCGGAAGGCAGCGCATAATCCCGCTTCTTCGAGTCAACACTACTACCAGTGCCACTCTAAGAGCCTCAGGAATCGAGCATGAATTGCTTCTTTGGCATTGGCAGCAATTGTCGCCGTCTGAAAGGCGCGCAGCTGAACGGACTCTTTGTTCCGACCCCGGGGACGCCTTTGTCATTCCGTCGCCGAAACTGAGAAGCTGATGAGCGGATTGCGTCAGCGAGAAACCGGTCTTGACCGTGGCTCCCAAGACTTCTGCAACCAATCAAAAACTGTCCGAAACCTACCCACACAACCCACGCACCGGTCTATAATAATGTCGTGACACGACATGATTGTAGCGGCAAACTGTTTAAGGAGGGGGCCCTTCGTGCCACGAGTAACGCAGCAAGCCCTCGAGCTGGACGCAGTGGGACAGAGCGGGCGCGCTGGAAAGGGAAGATCATCGACGGGGGGAAACTATGCTTCGACTAGTGCTGTGCTTAACCCTGGTGTGTGGCATGATCGAAACGGGCGATGCGCTGAATACCGCTAGTGCCGTCTGCAATTTCCAAGATGGAAAACAACTGATCGTCCGCTACCAAAAAGAAGACAGGAACGGCAAGAGTGGATTGCCCGCGGGGAAGTTGTGGACACCCGGCGGGAGGCCGATGTTGTTGTTCACGCAGTCCGAGCTCTCGATTAGCAACTCGCAAATCCCAATAGGCGCCTACAGCATGTACGTCATTCCACAAAAAGAAGCTTGGACTCTGATATTGAACAAGAATGTCACCGAGGGTAGCAAATACGACGAGCAGCAAGATCTTTTGCGTGCAGAAACGCAAGTTGGGCAACTCAGCAAAGCAAGCGAACGGTTCAGTGTCTTCTTCGCGCACGTTGCGCCAAAGCAATGCAACATGCGTATGTACTACGGCAAGATTGGAACATGGGTAGAGTTTAAAGAGAAGTGATTCATTCCCGGTGTCGCAAAATATGTTTGGGCCGCAAAAGGAGTAGTGCACCTAACGGCTACGATGACTGGTATTTGATGGCCATGGATAAGGAGGACACGGAGAAATGAATGCACGTCTCAGAGCCGAATTGAAGGCAACTACAGAGTGGAAGCGGCACACACGAATATTCCGAACGCAAACGGAAAAAGATGCCATCGTCATTCGGGACATGAGACACCGGGAGATCATTCAATGGCTGAAGGAAATCGCCTCACGGAATTAACCCGGCCCAACGTGCTACCTGATACAGGTCGGGCCAGTCGTGGGACCTTGGGATGAGGTCCCGCTCGAGCTTCAACAGATGGATGGCTCCAATCCGCTGTACGGATACGTCGGAATGGACGACGACACCCTGCACCCTTTCATCCGCCCCGGCTCTTTCGTTCGAATCGATCCGCGCCAGAAGAAAATTCCTTCCGTGAATTGGCACAGCGATCATGATCGGCCGATCTTTTTTGTCGAACTGCGTGAGCGCTACGTATGCTGTTGGTGCGAAATGCACGATGGTCGGTTGATTCTGATTCCTACTCAACAGTCAAAACGACGGGCGCAGGAACTGCGCTATCCGACCGACGCCACCATCGTCGGTCGCGTGACGGCTGTCACCATGACGCTTGTGGAAGCATCGGAAAAAGAAGCTCGAGCCTGATACACACACAATCAGGAATTGGACTGCGAGGCCGCCCGCTAACTGGATAGCAATCAATGACTCAGAGAGGGCGTACCCGGGGAAGTTCTCACGGTCGATGGTTGCCGACACGTCTTCTGTCAGGGGAGAGTTTCGGAGGCCTGGAACCTCGGCGAACGGTCGAGTCGACTGATACATAATCCAATTCGAGCCCTGCCTGAGCGCAACGCAGCATCAGGCCTCCACGACTCATATCCCCACGTCCGACGAACTGTCGAGGGAATAGAAGATTCGCTCCAAAGATTTCCAGCAACGGATCGATATACTTGCCGCTCGCGATGCTGCCGAGCAGCACAATCTGGGACCCGGCTGGTAGCACGCGAGCCAAGGCACGCGCATCGCGGCACAGGGGATCCCGATATCGAGCATCGCCCGGCTCGATCGGAACCGAGGACATTTCCCGCAGGTCGGCCAAGGTGATGACGGTCTCGGGCGGAAGAAGACCACGCGATGTCGTCATAACGAGCGTCGAAGGAAAGCCGTTTAACGGTTGCGAAAAGGCCTCCGCATAGGCAAGCTTGCCGCGAAAATACAGGCTGCTGATGAAACTGAAGAGTTCCGCGAGCGAAGCGCCCTGCCGCCGGATGCGTTGGGCGAGGTCGAATTCGGAATTCCTGTTCAGAAGCAGCTGTCCACGAATGGCTGAAGTATTGGTAGGAGAAAGTAGAAACACCCGGGGCAGGGGCGGCCTACAAATGGAAGAATCGGAGCCGGGCGCATCTCTCGCGAAGGTCAGTTTGATCGGCGTCATCCTTCTCGGCTCTCTCAAAGTCAAGATCGACGGACGTTGGACTTAGTGGCATTTTTGTAGTTTTCGAATTCTCTTCGCATTTCTTCTCAAATTTCAAAGACGTCTGAGCTAACTGTGGCGATGATAACAATCGAAAGTTCCAACGGAATAACGCAAAAACCAAGTATATGCGCAAGTAGGTGATTCAAGGTTTCGCAGGGTGTCCAACTTGGGATGAGCGAAAGCGCTGGAAGCAGGCCACACTCATAATGACACCGATGATAGCGGCCTCCCGAAGTCCGTGCCGCTATCGGGTAGGCCAGGACTTTCGTCGGGCCTGGTAGATCCCCTTCTTCTTTGGCCCCTGTGGGCTGAGCTTTGTCGGCTTCTTAACCGAGGCCTTCTTCCCTGTGGTCTTCTTTTTCGCTCCAAGGGTGGCCTTCATGGCCGTCGATACGGACTCGGAAACCGTTGCTGCTGGCCTTCCCCTTCGGCCGAAGAATGTGGTGAGCGACCGTTGCATCTTGCCCAGCGCCTGGCTGACTGCGGACGCCATCTTCGTAGCCTTCGCGCTCACGCTCAGAGGCCGGGCTCTCGCGGGGCGTACCTCAATCAGACAGCGCTTGTCCGCCTGGCCCGTCTTCCGCTTATCGACGTCGCTGAGATGGACCTCCACCCGCGTAAGCCTTTTGGCGAACCTAGCCAAAACGCGGTTCACTTTGCCTTCAACAAAGCGCGTCAGGCTGGCGTCCACGGCAATCGTGTTGTCGCTATTGACTTGAATTTTCATCGGGTCCTCCGGAAGAGAGTGTTCAACATCTCGAAGATCCTTTACTGCAACTCTGCACATTCATGGAGCCACACGCGAAAGAGTCGAATCTCATCCGCAGCTTCATTGACACTCGATATACACTGTCATCATTCCACTCTTGCACCTTGGCTGAAACCTTCTCGTCAGATCCCCGTGGACGTGCGGCCGATCTGAGCTCGTCTCCGAAAAACCTGCTTGAAATCCCAGACATTCCGCGAGACATGATAACGATCAAGGTCGCGAACGAACGGGCCGTGTTTGGCATCCCTCGGGTAGGCGGCGGCCCTTGCGTAGTACAACCACAGGAAGCGTTGGCGTGTGATTTCCAAGATCTCCAATGCATTGAAGCTTTGCAATTCCGCCGCCGCGGTCAACTTTTTGAGAGCTTTTGTCAACGCGTCTTGTGGCGTAAAAGAAACGCCCGCAGCCCTGATCCCGTGCACCATGAAGAAGAAATGCCACCCCAGTTCTGACAGCGTCCGTTCAATCGCAAACCCGTCCATTGTCGTAAGGAGTTTCCAGGGCCCGTATTGTTTTGATGCGAAGTGGACGGACTGTGGCAAGCGCACGGCCGATTTGATCAAGACAGTTCCCGCTCGGATGTCCTCGGTGGTGCCGATGACCAGCAGTACGGGAATAGCGAACCTCTCCAAGTTGGCACCCGGGGTCCGCGGGCCACGGGTCGTGTCAAGCAAATCCAGGATCGCTGTCTGTTTCGTCATGATTTAGCTCACCTCCTCGATGATTTCGTATTTTTGACTTTCCGAAGCCGCCGCCCCCTTCCGCACGGTAAGTGCAGGCGAGGTTAGTCGGCCCAAGCCACGGGGCGCACAACACCACCGAGTCGGCGTGCTTCTCCACGCGCCTCGCAGAGCGCGCGAGATTGTCAGGGAGGAGCAAAACCAGAGCTTTAAGGCTAGCTTCTGTTTGGACGCAATGCCGCCGCTGTCTCCATCAGATGTTCGAATTTCCGGATTGACTTTGTGATCCATATTCCCCCCTACCGGAAGGTACATCCTACTGGCCGGACAAGAGTGTTCACTTTTGCTCGGAAATAGCGGCGAAATTGTTAAAGGTCGAATGGCCAGGAACAAAGAGAAATTATCAATCACATCCGCCGAACTGAAAACTGCCGGCGCTACCGTTGTTGAAAACGCGAGCAACGGTACTCCTCAAAGAAAGCATTCCTGAGTTGCCGAGATCAGTACGTCAGACACCGGTTCTCCGAACAAGCCGGGCAAGGCTTCATCGGGGACAGCAGGAGCGACCGAAACTGCTACCACAGTGACCCAGATTCCGCCGTTACCGGACATGGTTGGGTGAACACCCCCGGCGGCGTCCGTCACAAGAGTCGTCGTTGGTAGTTGGGCTATCATGATAGACAGGGAGCTTCTTCTCTTCGACAAGATGCGCATCTCACCTTAGAATCGCGCAACAACAGACACAGCCTGCCCGCAGCCCTTTCGCGGATGCGCATGGGTATGGTGTCTAATGTCTTGCATATGCGCCCCCTTGAACTCTCTGCTGAAGAATTTCGTCGACTGGCGGTCGAAGTCGCTGATCTTTCCGCACAATATCTTTCAAACTTGGATTCGCGTCCGATTCATCCGGCGACGAGTGGGGCGGAGACCGCGCGTCTCTTTTCCCAGGACTTGCCAGAACGCGGACTTGGAGCTCAAGCGCTCGCGGCGCTGGCCGATGTGGCGACCTTTTCCCGGGCGCAGAACGGAAGGTTTTTCGGCTATGTGCAAGGTCCCGGAGAGCCGGTAGCAGCGCTGGGCGATTTTGTGGCTTCGGTCCTCAACCAGAACATGACGGCGTGGCGGTCGTCGCCAAGTGGCGTCATGATCGAGCGCACCGTGGTTCGGTGGCTAGCGGCAGCGGTTGGTTGTCATGGATTCTTCGGAACGCTGACGGGTGGGGGCACGGCAGCAATCCTGATGGGTTTGACCATGGCCCGCGAGGCAAAGACTCCGGCGAACGAGCGCGGGCTTCGCAATGCGCCACCGGGGGTGGCGTATGCCTCGGAGCAAGTGCACATGGCGGTGCCGAAAGCAGTGGGGATGATCGGCATCGGGCGGGAGAACCTGCGCACCATTCCCTGCGACGACTCCTACCGTATGATCCCGTCGAAGCTGGAGGAGGCGATCCGGCAGGACAAGGCGGCGGGGCTGACGCCGGTTGCCGTCGTCGCGTCCGCGGGAACGGTGAACACGGGGGCGATCGATCCCCTGCGGGAGATTGCGGAGATTGCGCGCGCGCAGGGTGCCTGGATGCATGTGGACGGCGCGTATGGCGCCTTGGCCGCAGTTGCCGCGCCTGAGAAGTTTGACGGCCTGGCGATGGCTGATTCACTGTCGCTGGATCCGCATAAATGGATGTACCAGCCGCTTGACTGCGGATGCCTGCTGTATCGCGATCAGGCAATGGCACGGCAGACGTTCATGTACACGGGGGACTACGCCAAGCAGCTCAGCACCGATCCAGTGGAGGGATTTGCATTCTTTGAGGAGTCGATCGAGTTGTCACGCCGCTTTCGCGGGTTGAAGTTGTGGCTGTCGCTCCGATATCACGGACTGGAGTCTTTCCGGGCAGCGATGGTGCGGGATCTCGCGCATGCTCAGCGTCTGGCAGCGGCGATAGCTCAGTGTCCCGAACTGGAGTTACTGGCTCCAGTTGAACTGAGTGCGGTCTGCTTCCGCCATTCCAGGAAAAGAGGCGCTTCTGAAGAAGAGCTCAACCAGTTCAACACGGCTTTGCTCAAGTGTCTCATCACCCGCGGCAAGGTGTACTTGTCGAATGCTATGTTGGAGGGTAAATTCTGCCTCCGGGCGTGCATCGTGAATCACCTGACGAAAGATTCCGACGTAGACTCGGTTGTGCCGGAAGTCCTGGAGGCCGCGAGGGAGGTCAGCGGCGGGTGAGTAATTGCTATGGACCGCAGAGACCCCTCTCGCAAAACAGACCGCCACGTGGGAACCCGGAGCCGCACGAAGAAATCAGCCGCGGCATTTGTGGCGCATTCAAAGAACTCGACCCCGTGCGGGCAGAGGCACAAGTAAGCCCGCGCGCGCGTGCTGCGCGAAGCGCCGGAATCGTTGCAGTCCGATGACCAGAGTTGCTGCGTGGGGCGCCTTCTGTTTTGGCGAACTAATGGATGAGCCGATCTTCCTTTTCGTTTAGCAGGAGAATGATCTTCGCCGTCAACGCCAGCAGCTTTTTGGAATCTTGCTCCCGCGACGCTGGCTCGCACAAGTCCATCAACTTCTCACGATCTTTCCCTTGGGCAGCAGCTCCCCAAAACCGACTCTGGATCGCTGGTCACGCTCTCGATCATGGATGCCTCGCAAATGGCCTGAGGAACTCATCAGACCCCCAGACTTTTCCTCACCATGGGCTGTTCGTACTACACGTGGAGACAATCGTAACGAAGACAGATCGATGGCAGACGGTGCAGCATAGGGCGGGTATACGAGAAGTTGCGTGTCATGTTGCGTGGTGAAGAGTCTTCTCGTTAAGGAGGTAAGAAGCAATGTGCGACTATTCACTGATGACGCTCCCAAATCGCTCGGCGATTTTTGGGGAAGAATTGGTAGTCCATAGGTTTGAGTCCGGAGTCTTAGGTCTGGCGTCCGTTCCAAACCAGAAAAGAATCTGAAAACCCAGCCCAGTACGTTCTTTTCGAAGCTCATGAAGTTTGTATGGCCGCCCAGTAGTCAGTGCTGTCCGGCGGTCTGCGTGCCACCCGGCGCGCGTTTGCTCGTGCGCGACATACCGGCAAGGCTGCAGTTGGAACTTGGGTTGGAAAGCGAAGCAGAGAAAGTGGTCTTCACTCAGACCAGTGCGTCGGCGAGCTTCCGGGATGCCATACGGTTTCGCAATGGGACTGACTTATTGTTGCAGAGACTAAGCGAAGGCCAGAGGGTACACGTTCTGGCTCTCTCGTCTGAGGAGCCGAGCGTTTTCGAGACTGGACGGTTGGTGGCAGCCTGAGGACATAGAAAACCAGGAAAGCCAAATGGCCCGAACACCGGAAGGGTTTGAGGTCGATGTTGAATTGTGCCCCACGCTACACCGTCTGTCATCGAGAGCAAGGTTCAGGAGGGAACTATGGACGTTAAGCTCACCGTTGGATTGAACGAAGCTCCATCTCTTGACTCTTTCGGGACGAGCTTACGCAAGAGCGAGTGGTGCCTGCCACCTTCCCTTCGACAAGAAGAAAACCTGGGCGACGGCCAAGAAGTTGACGACAAGGCCGACGATGGATACTCAGGATGAGCGTGCCCTTATTCATTGCAGTGGGCGAAGGATGAAGCGTGAACATTTCGTCAAAATAGTCGAGGAGGCTCTCGACTCGCTCCCCCACGAATTTCGCAGTCGGATTCGCAATGTCGCTGTCCTCGTAGAGGATAGGCCACCGAACCAGCCGTCGCCGCAGCCCAGGCAGAGGCAACTGCTTCTGGGTCTCTTCCAGGGCGTGCCCACGACCAAGAAAAGCATATTTGACTTGTCAACAGGGCCCGACTACATCGTGCTTTATCAGAAAAATATTGAAGCGGTCTGCTCCAGCGAGACCGAAGTCCGCGAACAAATCCGTCGGACGGTCATTCATGAGCTAGGTCACTATTTCGGGATGGATGAGGACCAACTGAAGGATGTTTAGTGGAAAATGTGTGAACTAATCTCCGTGGTGATGATCGGAGGAGAAGGGAAGAGCTACAATCAACGACCGGGCGGTCACGCACGCGCCTTGTCGATCATCGCTTCCCAGATGCCTTTTGGTTCAGCTTAGGTGTTTGCCGTGCGGTTCGCTGGAGCTATGAGTTCGGAACGTCGATCGACTGAATGGCGGGAGCCTCATGGCGTGTAATATGAACAGCGCATTTATTCCAAATGACATGAGGGGAAATAGCCATGGCGAACTTCGCCGGGGTGTTGAAGGAACTGAAGCAGGAGCGAGATCGGTTGAATCAAGTCATCCAGATAATCGATAACTTAGTTGGACGGGTTCGCCCCGGTATCCGAACAGGACTGAGAAGGCCGAAACGGGTGCTCTCGGCAGCAGCGCGTCGGAAAATTTCGCTCGCCCAGAAAGCGCGATGGGCAAAGACACGGGCGGGCGGCGTCAACACCCGTGCGCACGAGCCAAGCTTCACGCAACAAGATCGCTGCGGCTCAGCGCGCTCGCTGGTCGAAGTCGAGACAGGGACGGGATAAGAAGGTTGCGTAGGCTCCGCGTAGCTCCGAGCAAAAAGAAATAGAGCGGGAGGTCTCACCGCTCTCGTTTTATTTTGCGGAGCTATAGTTTCCGTGGTGTCCTACAGCGGCTTCAGTTTGTGCCAGGGAGGGTCATTTTTCTATCTGCGCCGAGCAGGTTCGAGGACCGTATGTTCGAGGCATGATCGGGATCTTCAGGGCCGCTTATCCCTTCGTCATGACCTTGCGATTCAACCACTAGCACGACGTGCTAGAGAAGAAGGGACTGAGCCTTTGACAGATGAGCCGGTGGATGCACGGGGAGGGTTCTTCCTCACCTAGGAGTACCACATTGATCCGGCGGGGCTTACAAATGCAGTTGAAGCAAAGATCACGCGGCATTGCTGAAATATGGGTCGACGCAGATGTCCCACGCATCGAGCAGCCATTCTGGGATGTAGTATCGGTTCCTGTTCTCTTTGCACCATGTGCGCAGCTCGGTCGAGACGACGTAGTGCTCTGGTATTAGGTGTAATTGCCTGACCTGCATTTCGAATTCCGTACAGAGGACCGAGGCGGACTGCATAGGCCGCCCCCAATTGGGATTGCCGCGCCTGCGAATCATAAAGGTTAGACCTCCATCCAGATACTACTCCGCCGACCTCAAATCGGCGATTGAAATGATGGAGGTTTCGGGTCACAAAAAAAGGCCCCGAGGGTTGGGGCCAGGGTCGCTTTGGGCACAGGTAGTATTAGGCGGCGATGGTGCGTGCCTTCTTGTGAGTAATTTCTTCTTCAGCGCGGAACCAGTCTTCCATTGCGTGACCGTCCTCCCGGCCACGTGCCTCATAGAGTTCGTGCGCTCGTAGGCTGATCTGCTGTTCGAGTTCTGGTGGCTCGCTCGTGACTGTCGCTGGTGGTTTCTTCGAGGGATTTGCATCCATGGGAAAACTCCTTTTTGCCAACCTACACCTGAACATTTCTTCGGTCAACTCCCCAAGATTGGTGCAGTGAAATCACACCGGTATGCCGGTGATGGCGGAAATGGAACGTCAAATTGCTCATACACTTCAGAGATGGTTTCTCAACCCGCTACTCAAGCTTCTCTTTGCCATGGGCGTCGTGCCGCCGTGGCGAGCACGGCAGGAAGGCAGGGATACGTCCACAATCTGGTCCGTCATCCTCTCGGATTCTGCGCGTGGTTGGGACCGACCTTGGCACCGCTGGGTCGGAATGCAAGATCAATGCTGACAACACCGCAGACGGGAATGCGAGCACCCTGGGATGCTGTACGTCATCTGCCACGACTGAGCCCAAACCCATTCGCGATCCCGAGAACTACAAGTCGATGTGTTGGGGACGCGGAGGTTCATCATTATGAGAAGTTGATGGAGCTGAAAAACGAGATCACTCGCCTTTTGAATGAAAGAGAAATGCGGCTGCGAGCCGCACCGCCCAAGCCGGAAGACACCAAGAAATAGGGGCGGCACCGGGAAGTTTGGGGAGCTTTCACAGGAAGGATGGTCACTTTAGTGTGACTTCCTTCCGGAGCCGCTATCCGGCATTTAATTGACAAACCGGGGAATTTTACCCGATGGCCTCTGGAGGATACCGGGATCTCGATTCCTGCGGCACGGAAACTCGTTCTCTACGATGGAGGGACAGGGTTCCTGACACTGTCAGCGCAATACTGGATGTCAGAAGGGCAGAAGAGATTTTGAGAGAGACAGATAGACGCTGGCCTGTTGGATGACTGATTTTCGAGGCAGCTTGCACTTCAAGGCATTGCGGGGTTAGTATGCGCCACCATGTCAGCCATAGGACCGTTGGCAAAGAGAAATAAAGGCAGAAAAATCCATAGAACCACTGCGGATCGCCTGCTTGCCGATTTCTTACGTCGGGTGGAACAGGTTAACCGCAATGAACAATTTGCATTTTTTGTAGAGGAAGTTCGTTTGTTCGGCAGTTATCTCCGAGGGGAAGAAATGGTCGGGGACGTTGACCTGGCGTTCTCCATGATGCGGAAGACTATGGGGAAACTGACTGCTCGTTGGGCTGAGATCGCAGGAGACAAACACCTCTCTCAGGAGCGTCTGTGTGAAATGTCAATGGACGAAGTTGAACGATTTCTTCGGGCACGGTCACGATGGCTGGATTTCGCGGCTATTGAGAATCTTGAAAAGCATGGGTTCGCCAATAAAATCATCTATCAGATTCCCCGCCGGATGGACGTAATGAAGGCCATCATGAAAGATGAAAAGGTGGTAACCGTAGAGCACCTGCATCGCATAATCGAAAAGAAACCCTTTAAGGCGGCTGCTCCCAGACTCAGCTTTCTCAAGGCAAACAGCCGATGCCATGCGTAGATGTAGTTATTCAGACCAATGACGCCCACTTCAATCTCATGTCTGAGTCCTCCACCCAAGGAACCGTTGAAATTGGCGGAAGATATTTTTGTCAAAAAACTTTGACAACAAAATTGCAAACGTTGTCTTTGGATTCGAACAGCCCCGAGGATACGCGACAAACCTTCGCTGCTCTCGCCGTAGAAATTGTGTCACAACCTGGGTAACAATCTTGCCTGAACCTGCCTCAAAGGGACCACTAAAGCTGCTGGGAGCTCGTTGAAATCATTGCTTTCTCGCGTTTGACTGCCGAATAGTAGGTTCGATTCCTTCCGCGCTCGCCATCTTTTCAGCAAGTTACCGGACTCACCTGCCTTGATCAATCGATCGCGGCGTCCCAAAAAATGCGCCACATGTGATAACACGTCCGATTGCGTAATAGTTGTTTCCACCGCTGGTACAAATGATCTATTGAGATGCTGGCGCTTCAAGACGAACATTGGCTAGGAGCACAAGATGCAGGTTTAGCGTTACCCCTGGGACACCGCTTACTCGGACTGAAGACCCAGGCGCAATATGCTACCTGCAAGTTCCGCATCGAGATGTGACGAGGAGGAGACATGAGCACCGCAGTTGCTGACTGGCCAAAATTTCTGGCGAAACTTACGGATCGGGAGGAAGTAGCGGAGCGCACCATGGCATTCCGCTTTGAAAAGCCAGTTGCCTTTAAATTCACTCCTGGCCAGTTCGTCGACATCACCTTGGTAAATCCTCGTGAAACAGATGCCGAAGGCAATGCGCGTGGTTTCTCAATCGCGAGCGCACCCTATGAGGACTTCATCATGGTGGCCACCCGTTTGCGAGACACAGCTTTCAAGAGAGTTCTGAGAGATGTTCCCTTAGGCACCGAGGTGAAAATCGAAGGCCCATTCGGAAATTTAAGGCTTCATAACGACAAATCGCGGGCTGCGGTGGTTTTGACCGGTGGTATCGGTATAACGCCATTCCGCAGCATTCTCCTGCACGCCGCCAAGGAGAAGTTGCCGCACCGCATATTTCTTTTTTATGCGAACCGACGTCCAGAAGATGCCGCCTTCCTGGAGGAACTGCAGCAACTGGAAACGCAGAACCCAAACTACAAACTGATTGCTTGCATGGCCGAGATGGAGAAATCGTCACGTTCTTGGTCAGGGGAGAGAGGGGTGATCGACCCGCAAATGCTTGCAAAGTATCTGAAGGGAGTTGCTTCTCCGGTGTACTACGTCACTGGACCACCGCCCATGGTCAAAGCCATGCACACAATGCTCGTGGATACGGGAGTGGATGACGACAACATCCGGATTGAAGAGTTTGCCGGCTATTAGTAATGTCGGGACGAGCCGCATTACACCCTGAAACCGAAAATCGAGGGAAAGTACAACTGGGCCAAGGCTAGACTCTCGATCCAGGTTATTGTGGGGAGGATCCGTCTCCACTTGCCAGAGCTAGAGCTGGTCGACCTTTCCGCAGACCGATTGCTCGCGTTAGACTGCGGTATGCCGCATGAGGTCGGAGCGTTGGAAGAGAGCGCGTTTCTGTTTACTGTTTCCTGGCCGAGGGGGCAGCCAAGCCGCAATAGAAGATTTCGCTAGTCGCGGGCGAGCATTCTCTGCTTCTGAATGAGGCGCCGAGACTTGACGCTCAGAATGTACGTACTGCCAGATGACGAATGCCTTTGGAAAGGAATGAGTTGGGTCCAACGATCGATGAATTCGGGAGCACGCACCGGCTGCCTCTGCGGTGGGTAGAGTTAAGGAATGCCTGCAGTCAGCTTGTTGGACAAGCTGATTTCTGGTATCGAGCCGATCTTCGTGACGCCGTACGACCGCCCGCAGTCGAAGCATCCGATATCCTTCACTTGTCGCTTAAAGCACGGGGCCCATCGGCGGCAGGGGAAATGGTGCAAGCGTGTCAGGAAGACGCGGATGATGCCATTAGAAGAGATTACGAATCTGCTGATTGCCAAACAGGTCTAAGCAAAGCAAGAGAGCTGAGTGTTGCCGAGTCCGACGAGGCTTATATGAGGAGAGCGATCGCGTTAGCGAGGATCGCTCTCTCGAATGGGGACACCCCTGTCGGGTCGTTAGTGGTGGACAAGCACAAAATCATCGGTGAAGGATTCGAAGCTGTAAAGAAGCACATGGATGTTTCAGGTCATGGTGAACTGATTGCTATCCGGAATGCCTGCTCTGCCCTTCAAACCTTTGACCTCTCGGGTTGTACCCTCTACAGCACCGCCGAACCTTGTTTCATGTGCTCGTATGCGGTGCGTCAAACGCGGATCAGCCACGTAATCGTCGGGCGGCCAACCCCCACCGTTGGCGGGATCAGCTCGCACCATCCGATTTTGATTGACGCGCAGATCCCAGGCTGGGGAAAACCGCCGGACATAGTTTTTGGGTTTTTAGAAGCCGAGTGCTTCGCTCTGCACTCTGAGCGAATGCGGTTGAAGCGGCATGGCGTCAAATGACCTTCGTTGGCGCTCTTAATCGTAGGAACTGTCGGGAAAGACACTACCTAGGCTGTGATCGGTATCAATCGTGATCCCTGCCTCGCGCTCGTCAGCCACATTGAGATTCGTCCGTCCCAGCCCCGAAAAGAATAAGCAGCGGTTAGTGTTTGAGCTCCGCATTATTGGGCTGGCTTCAACCGAGCGTCAAATTGGGGATCCACCTGAACACTCGCGAGAATCGAATTGCTGATCATGCACGAGTCGACGGTATCTTTTATTGCCTCAGGCGCTGCCTCCATATCCTGGGCGTACTTCAGTGATATACGAGGCTGCACTGTAATCCGGGTAACGCGGTGCTTTCCGTCACGGTGCTCGAGCGTGCCTTGGGCACTGCTTTCGTAAGCCAGCACTTCCAATTTTCGGCGTTGCATCTGATAAAGGAACGTCAACATCAAGCAAGCATTTAATGCGCCAATCAACAGGTCTTCCGGACACCACACGTCAGCAGTTCCCTTGAATACTGGAGGGTTCCCGATTTCGACAGTCGGGTGCTCTGAAGCGGACAATATTCCTCGAAACTCGGACTTCCAGACAACAACGTTCCCGAACTGAAAGGTGCGGTGTGCCCTTTTCTGTTCCACAAGGCTCTCCCTCACAAACTTAAGAGTGCGAAGAAAAACTCGTCCGACGGCGCGGACAGCCACCACCGTCTGGCAACCAACGCGACGAAGTGTGCTGCCCAATGTTTGATCGTATACTCGTACTGGGGCTTATTTCTTTCAATAGACCGTTCGTACCGGTCACCGGCAATACGCACTTTGGAGGCTGGAAATGCTTGAGAGTGAGCTATTTGCCTTTCTGGAGGGGACCACAGATGCCGCCTTTACCGTGAGCGAGCAGGGCGAGATCCTTTCCTGGAACAGGGCGGCAGGACGGTTGTTTGGGTATTCCTCTTCCGAGGTTCTTGGCAAGGGCTGCTTCGAGGTACTGCAGGGACGGGGTGTTCTTGGGACGCAAGTGTGTCATGAGGGTTGCAGCGTCTTGGAATGCACTGACGGGCAAACGGAGATCCCGAATTTCGATCTTGAGGTCCGCCTGCATTCCGGGAAGCGACTATGGGTCAACTTGTCCACAGTGGTGTGGCAAAACCCGCGGAACCAACGCCGGCTCGTCATTCATCTTGCCCATGACATCAGTCGGCAAAAGACAACGGAACGAGCGACAGAGAAGATGCTGCAGATGTCGCGTCAATTCAACAAAGTTGCAGAAGAACGTACGCCAGCAGCATCCCCTGTGGCGGCTCTTTCCGAACAAGAGTTGCAGATTCTGAGGTTATTTGCTTCCGGGAAGAACTCTCCCGAGATTGCGAAAAGCCTGCAAATCAGCCTTCAGACCCTACGCAATCACCTTCACCGCATCAACCAGAAGCTACGGACTCACAATCGTCTTGAGGCAGTAATGAACGCTATGCAACGCAAGCTAATCTGACTTCTGCCTTGCCTCGTACCGGATGTCAGGCCGGAAGGACTGGAGAGAAGCGGAACCGCGAATTCGCCCATGACGTGCGACACACTGTGGTGGCAGGTGAAGCCGGTACACGTCCGGGTACCACGTAGCTATCCTCGCATGCGCCGCCCCACCCCACCCCACCCCACCCCACCCCATGTTTATCAGTCGGCCTAAACGTTGCCGGTGCATGTTGATTTTGTCCCCGCACGACGCTTCAAATGAGCTTGCGATGCATAGCATGCATAACGGCTTGAAGACGGCTATGTGTCCCGAGCTTGTCGTTAACGTGGTGGAGATGGTTGCGGAGTGTTTGCAGGCTGATACCCAGCGCCCGGGCGATTTCACCAGAATTCTTGCCATCTGAAAACATGCGCAGTATGCTCTGTTCCTGTTCGGAGAGTGAGGAAACAGGAGCGAGATGCCCTATCCCGTTGCCATCCGATACTGCAATAATCTGTTTGGATAGTTGAAGCATCTTGTGCAGCAGGTCCTCGTTGTGTTTTCTCTCTGTGATATCGCGGGATAGGTGCACGACGAGGCGCGGATGAGTGCGGCCATCTTTAAAGAACAAGGTTGACAAATCCACCCAAATCCGCCGGCCTGAACGAACGGTGACCTCAAGGTCAAAGTTGGGGATTCTGCAGCGTTCTATGGTTGCTTGTCGGGCGTAAAACTCACGCGTGCAAAGCTTGGTGCCGAGACTGCCGCTCCCTTGCAAAAGTCCGTAGCACGATTTGCCAATGGCCTCCGAGGCTGAATAGCCGAAAAGCTTTTCGGCCGCGGCATTCCAGGAACAAATTTCGCCTTGTTGGTTCACACAGAAGGCGGCATCAGCGGTTTCTTCAAGTACTGCAATTAACTCGTTCTTCAGCATCACCCGGCTCCTGAAATGCCGCGCACAGCAACCGGCGGGATCGCCATGCCGACGTCGTGCCCTGAAACGCGAAAGGCGTGGCGGTGCCACCCGCAGAACCTGACGTTCGAAGGCGGGGTCTACCGTGAGAAGGTCTTCCGTCCCAAGCCAACACTTGTGAACCGACTGGGCAATATGTTAATTGTGAATGCAGGTCGGGGGCATCGTTCCCACAAAGTCAACAGCCACCATCGAGCGTCAAGAGGCGTCAACTCCGTGATGGAGAGGTTGAAACACCATGCACCAGAAGATCCTGAAATCCTGGAAGGATATCGCTGCGTACCTGAAAGTGGCCGTGAGCACAGCCCAGCGCTGGGAACGCGATCTCGAACTTCCGGTACGACGGGCAGGCGGCAAGCGGGGGAGCGCGATAATGGCGCTTCCCAATGAGATTGATGACTGGTTGAAAACTCACCTCTTCGTCCGAGGCAGAGAACCGGCTCCAATCGACTCCTCACCCGCCTCACGCGACTCTCAGAAGCTGCAGGAAGAAGTTATCATCACGGACTTGATGTGGACTCGTCCTTCCCGCCCGCCCGACCTCAATCGGGAAATCGAGGCCTTCCGCGTGCTTGGGCGGGAGATGTTGACCCAGGATCCACCCAGTGTGCTGAACAGCCTGATCGGTCACGCAATAAGCTTGTGCAAGGCGGAGTCAGTGGGCATCAGCCTCTTGGAGAGACAGCAAGGCGGTGAACAAATATTCCGTTGGGTCGCGGCAACGGGTGCGATGGCGACCTACATCGGTGGTACGAGTCCGCGGGATTTCAGCCCGAGTGCCATTTGCCTGGAACGAAACTGTGCTCAACTCTTCTCGCATCCGGAGCGCTACTACACTTATCTCAACCGCGTCTTGCCGATGACAGAGCTTCTTCTGATCCCGCTTTACGCAGACACTGAAGGCTTAGGTACGCTGTGGGTTGCATGTCATGATACGCGGCGAAAATTCGATCGCGAGGATGTTCGGATTCTGAGTAGCCTGGCGGATTTTACAGCGGCCACTCTTTGTACGTTGCGGCTCCAGGAGCAGCAGCATCAGGCAGTGGACTTGTATCGGTCGCTGATTCAGGGGATTCCCAACATCGTCTTTGCCTTTGATCGGGATGGCAACACAACGTTTGTAAACGAACAGTGGACTGTCTACTCGGGCATGAGCCTCGAGGAGGGTCTGGGCTGGGGTTGGCGTGCGGCCGTGCATCCCGATGACTTACCCGGATACCAAAAGCTTCGGGGAACGGCCTTACTCACAGGCGAGGGTTATGAGACGGAGTACCGGATGAAAAGAAAGGATGGTCATTACCGCTGGCAATTGGTGCGTGTTGTGCCCCTGAAGGATGACGCAGGAAAGATCCTAAAGTGGTTTGGAATCTGTACAGACATTGATGGGCAGAAGCGTACCCAGGCAACCTCGCCACACGCACGGGCAAAGGACGAGCGTACTGCGCGCAACCGTAATCGCACTCGTCTTGAGCGAATTTCCCCGCCGAGTGCTGTCATTCTCCACCACAAGGTGCACTAGTCTGTCTTAGGGAAGGCGAGCCACTGGAGATGGCGGGTGGCGGACTCGGGAGTATACAGGAAGATTTCGTCCTGCCGTGCGTTCGTGATCTCAAGAATGTCGTTGACATGGATGTGATTCGTGGCGCTCACCTCAGGCTCGGCGTGGACCTCTTGGCGGAGCATCATTGCCTTACTGGGAGGCGATCAATTCCATTTACGGGCTGGACATCGTCGTTACAAATCCAATAGTCGACCCCACATTTTCGTTCATGACCGTTGATCACGCCGGCAAAATTCGGATGGACTGTTCGAGTCCCTATGCGATGGCCAGGCTGGTCGGGCTGAAAGATCAGTACCAGGTGGCGTTCGGGAACGATACGGACCCTGATCGGCATGGGATCGTGACTCCCGCTGCGGGATTGATGAACCCGGATCATTACCTTGCCGTTGCCATCCGCTATTTGCTCAAGCACCGGCCCCAGTGGCGTAACACAGTTGCGGTGGGAAAGACGCTGGTGAGCAGCAGCGTGATTAACCGGGTCGTCAAAAAGCTCGGCCGCAAGCTCCGCGAAGTGCCGGTCGGTTTCAAGTGGTTTGTGGGGGGCCTGGTCGATGGCTCGTACTGTTTCGGCGGGGAGGAAAGCGCTGGCACAGTATGGACGACCGACAAGGACGGGCCAATCATGGACTTGCTGGCTGCGGAGATTACCGCGCGCACTGGCAAGAATCCCGGAGCATTACCGCGAACTGACGGCGGAGTTCGGCATCCTGTACTACACGCGCATCGACGCGCCCGCCACGCCCGAGCAGAAAGCAAAGTTGGAAAAACTCACCCCGGACGCAGTAAACGAGTCAGACTGGCGGCGAGCCAATCACCGCCAAGCTGACCAAAGCTCCGGGCAACGATGCCCCAATCGGCGGCTTGAAGGTTGTGGCGGAGAACAGTTGGTTTGCGGCGCGACCCTCCGGTACCGAGAACATTTATAAGATCTACGCCGAGAGTTTCAAGAGTCAGACCCATCTGAACGCGATCCTTAGCGAGGAGGAGGGCATGGTGAATAATGCGCTGGGTTCGTCCGCAGTCGTTCCCGAGCAGGGAGGCCGGACATGAGCGGCAATGGCGCGCTGATGGTTGTGCCACCGTTTCCGCCTGAATATCATGCTTCTGGCTTGTTGTTACACGTCACCTCTCTGCCGTCTCCCTATGGCGTCGGCGATCTGGGATCGTCTGCGTTCTCGTGGATTGATCGTCTCCACGATGCCGGCCTAGCGTGGTGGCAAGCGCTCCCGCTGGGTCCGACTGGTTACGGAAACTCGCCCTATCAATCAATGTCGTCATTTGCCGGCAACGCGCTGCTGATCAGCCCCGGCTCTCTCATTTCGGACGGGCTCTTACAGGCGAGCGATAGTGAATCTCGGTTTTCCGCGGACGCGGTTGATTACATATCCGTCATTCCGTTCAAACGGCAGTTGCTCGAGACAGCGTGGACAAACTTCAAAGCCGGGGAGTCCAGAGACAAGGACCTGCGGCCTGCCTACGACGAGTTTTGCGCCAAGCAAGCGCATTGGCTGGAAGACTACGCTCTGTTCCGGGCACTGAAAGAAAAGTATCACCGAGCTTATTACCGGGAGTGGCCAGCAGAGTTGGTTCAGCGCAGCCCGGGTGCTCTCGCCGAGGCGCGGCGAGAGTTAGCAAGTCAAATTGATCAGGTTCGCTTCGCGCAATTCCTGCTGTTCCGCCAGGCCGATCAACTCAAGGAGCATGCCCATGCCAAAGGCGTGAGCTTGATCGGCGATCTACCCTTCTTTGTTTCCCCGGATTCCAGTGATGTTTGGGTGAACCCTGAGCTATTCCTGCTCGATGAGCAGCATCGGCCACGCTTCGTCGCCGGAGTTCCTCCCGATTATTTCAGCGCACAAGGTCAATTGTGGGGCAATCCCGTTTACAACTGGGATGCCCTGCGTTCGACTGGTTATCGGTGGTGCATCGATCGATTGCGTGCTCTGCTGGCTCACGTCGATGTGATTCGCTTGGATCACTTCCGCGGGTTCGCGGCTGCGTGGCACGTTCCAGCCGGAGCGCCAACGGCTCAGTCCGGGCAGTGGGTGGCGGGTCCGGGAGCCAGCTTTTTTCAAGCAGTGCAAACAGGCCTGGGCCATCTACCATTCATCGCGGAAGACTTGGGTATGATTACGGCCGACGTGCAGGCCCTGCGCGACCAGTTTCGTTTGCCGGGGATGCGCGTCCTGCAATTCGCCTTCGATGGTCATGCGGACAATCCCTATCTGCCGCACAACTTTGTCCCCAATACAGTCGCCTATACCGGCACGCATGACAATGCCACAACTCGACAATGGTATGAGGAATTGCCCGACTCCCAGCGGCAGAACTTCTGGAGCTACCTCAAGCGTTCGCCGGGAACCAGTGCGGATGCCGCTCCGGAGTTGATGCGGCTGGCATGGTCGTCACCAGCGGCGCTCGCGATTGCTCCGTTGCAGGATATGCTCAACTTGGGAAGCGAAGCTCGCATGAACGTGCCTGGTCGTGCCGATGGGAACTGGCGCTGGCGCGTCCGACAAGACATGCTATCCTCTCAGGCTTTTCAACGGCTGCAGGATTTGACGGAGAGTTCCAAGCGCTCGGTCAGTCCTGCAACACCCGTCAGGGCGCAAGTGGGCCGGAAGGTGCGACGAGCTTCCGCTGATAAAGGGCAGGCGGATATGTGACAGAGCAAGTGGATGCGGATGAAAAAAGAGACACCTGTGAATAATTCAAACCTTGAAGTGCACGCCAACTACTCAGCCGACACCGCCCATTCCGTGGCGGCGCCACCTACTAGGCGTCTGACATGGGAGGAAGCTGAGGGCAACCCGTTGCCGCTCGGTGTCAAGTGGATCGAAGAGGAGCAGGCGTTCAATTTTGCCGTTTACTCGGAACATGCGGAGAGCGTCACTCTATTGCTGTATTCTCCATCCGATCTAGTGAATCCTCTTCTGACGTTTCGCCTGGATTTTCTGCACAACAAGTCGAAGAGGATTTGGCACTGCCGAATCCCGGCCATAAGAATTGGTGAGGCTCGCTACTACGCATACTCCGTGTCGGGAGAGACCACTCCTCAACTCCACAGCTTTGACCCGCAGAAGATTCTCCTCGACCCTTATGCGAAATCCATTTTCTTTCCTCCCGGTTTCGATCGCAACTTAGCTATGCGAGAAGGATCGAACGCAGGCCGTGCGCCTTTGGGAGTGCTGAGCGATCACCGTTCGACATTTGACTGGTCGGGGGCTCGGCCGCCGCATCATGAGTCGGATGCGATCATCTACGAACTTCACGTGAAAGGTTTCACGAAGAACCCAAACTCCGGCATAGATGCATCGCGTGCCGGCACGTACGCCGGTCTGGTGGAAAAGATTCCATACTTAAAGGAACTGGGAGTGACGGTTGTCGAGCTGATGCCGGTTTTTCAGCGTGATCCACAGGAGGGCGACTACTGGGGCTACATGCCTTTGAATTTCTTCGCACCCCATGCCCAGTACGCGAGCACACACCGTGCGGATGAGCAGCATCTTGAATTCAAGAACATGGTTAAGGCTTTTCATCAGGCTGATATCGGTGTGGTCCTGGACGTCGTGTACAACCACACTTGCGAGGGTGACTACAAAGGCCCGATCTACAGCTACAAGGGACTCGACAGCGCTGGCTATTACATGGTGTCTTCCGATCCGGCCAACCCCTATGCCAACTACTCGGGTACAGGCAATACCTTGAATTTCGGCCAAGCTCACGTGCGCAAGATGGTGATCGACAGCTTGCGCTATTGGAAGCGGGGAATGCGCATCGACGGGTTCCGCTTTGATCTGGCGTCGGTGTTCAGCCGCAACGCGGATGGGTCCCTCAATTGGGGAGAAGCGCCCATTTTCAGTGAAATTGCCGCGGATCCGGAATTAGGACCCGTGCGTTTGATCGCAGAACCTTGGGACACAGCCGCTTATCAGCTCGGACGCGGCTTCCCCGGCCTGACTTGGCTGCAGTGGAACGGACGGTTTCGTGATGACATTCGCCGTTTTGTTAAAGGCGAGGCAGGGATGGTTCCTGAGGTGATGCTACGTATCTATGGCAGCGATGATTTGTTTCCAGACAACCGCGCCGAGGCCTATCACGCATATCAGAGTGTGAATTATGTAACATCTCACGACGGCTTCACGCTCTACGATCTTGTCTCTTATGACCGCAAGCACAATTGGCAAAACGGAAACAATAATCGGGACGGCACTGACGCGAACTACAGTTGGAATTGTGGGCAGGAAGGGGATGAGTCTGTCTCCCAGGCTGTCCGCGCGTTGCGACGGAAGCAAGTAAAGAATTTCTGCTGCCTGCTCTTCTTGTCTAATGGGACGCCGATGTTTCGCGCCGGCGACGAGTTCCTGAATACCCAATTTGGCAACAACAATCCTTATAACCAGGACAACGAAATTGGATGGTTAGATTGGAATCAACTCCGATCCAACGAGGACATTTTCCGGTTCTTCAAGTGCATGATTGCCTTTCGCAAAAATCATCCGTCGCTGAGCCGGAGCAGATTCTGGCGGGAGGACATCGCTTGGTACGGTGTGGGACCGACGGTCGATTTGTCCTACGACTCTCACAGCCTGGCATTCTGCCTCCACGGCGCTTCTCAAGATGATGACGACATCTATGTGATGATCAATGCGTACTGGGAAGAGTTGGAGTTCAATGTGCAGGGGGGAACAGCACAGGAGTGGAAGAGAATCGTGGACACCGCTTTGCCCAGTCCAGATGATTTCTCGGACGACGGAATCCCTTTAGAGCAGACGAAATACCTACTAGCTCCAAGATCGATTGTGGTCTTATGTCGACCTCAGGCAGAGACTCAGTGAAGTGGTGAAAACATGCGTCCCTGGTTTCATCGCACAAGGTAGATGAACGTGGGAGCCGAACAACAACTGGAGGAGTCCATGGAAGAGGAACAAGTACGTGAATCCCTGAATGCGCACTGGCGCGCGTCGGCAGTCGGTGACGCAAACGCGGAACACGATATTTACGATGACGACGCCATTTGTGACTATCCCGAGGTACGCGGGAATAGGAGACCATCATGGCAAAAAGAGAACAAAACAGGTGTGCTCACCTACCATGCCGATGTGCGGTACCAGTTGGTGAAAAACACTGCAGTCTAGCCTGCGAGGAAGCCGGAGAGGAGGACGTGGAGATTGCGTGCCAGTGCGGCCATCCAGCTTGCCCGCTCACCACATGAGAAACAACAGACCTTTTTGCGTTCGCGCGAAGCGGCATTCTTGTGGCATTGCAAAGGTGAAGACTCGGCAGGCATTTTACCTGGGACTCGGCCCGGATCGCATACACGTTTGGCCCACAACCTCTGGAACAGTCATCTCTGCTACCGGTACAAACGGACTATTGCGATATCGGGTGCGACACGGTGAGTATGGTTGATGAAGACCCGGTTCAGACGGCCCTGGTCAAAGATTGGAGTGCATTGGTTCGGAGACTCTTTGAAGGAGCAGTACAACGAGAATGCATCCGGTAAGAAGGGATGCTTGCGAACTGCTGATGCAGGGACGGACGCCTTGCGGCGGACGAGAACACGAAAGTCGAACCACATTGTTAGTCACCAGTGAACTGTGGTCGTAAGAGTGGCTTTGATGGCAAGCAAAAAAGAAGTGCCGCAAGATGTACGCCTGGTAATTGCGGATGTTGATGGTGCACTGGTGACTCCCGATAAAGTCCTGATGCCAAGGGCGCGAGGAGCCGTTCGGAAAATCATTGGGACCGGAATCGCTTTTACGATCACCAGCGGCCGACCTCCCCGGGGCATGAAGATGTTGATCGACGATCTGCAACTTCAGGACCCAATCACGGCATTTAACGGTGGTCTTTTCGTCCGGCCGGATCTGTCCTAGTCAATAGGGAGGATTCATTCGTGATCATCGTGGTGATGGGAGTCTCAGGATCGGGGAAAACGACCATTGGCAAAATGCTTGCCGATGCGATCCAATGCTCATTCCTGGAAGGAGATTCACTGCACTCCAAAGAGAATGTCGCTAAGATGAGTCATGGTATTCCATTAACTGATTCTGATCGTGCCCCATGGCTCGCGGCCATTCGTGCTCACATTCTGAAATTCTTCGAGCGCGAGGAGAATCTTGTCGTCGCATGTTCAGCTCTGGAGCAGCAGTATCGAGAGTTTCTGGCCGAAGGAATTCCAATCACCTGGGTTTATCTAAAGGGTTCAGCGGAACTCATTCGAGCGCGCATGAAGCATCGGACGAGCCACTTCATGAAGGCGGACATGCTTCCCAGCCAGTTTGACGCGCTGGAAGCGCCATCTGACGCTGACGCCATCGTAGTCGATATATCACTGCCACCCCGCGCAATCGTGGCGCGGATCATGGCGCAACTGCGGATACCAGGGCCGAGCGTTCCGGGGGAAGCAGCCACCCAAGATGCTCAGCGAAGCCATCGGTGAACCGTGCGAGCTGTAGCTCGACTAGCACATGGAACGCGCACGGAAACACGGCCCACGAAGGAGATAACGAATGAAAGCCGTTTCTGTTGTGCCAGGAACCAAAACTGTCCGGTTAGTGGACCGGCCGGAACCCTCGATCTCGGTGCCTACTGAGATAAAACTCCGCGTTTTGCGGGTTGGCATCTGTGGTACCGACCGCGAGGAGGCCGCGGGTGGCCGCGCCCAGGCATCTCCTTCCTACCAGATCTTGTGTTAGGCCACGAGATGTTTGGTCAGGTCGTAGAACCTGGCAGAGCGGTGAAGCAGGTCAAAGTTGGGGATTATGCAGTGTTTACAGTTCGCCGAGGCTGTGGAAAGTGCCGTCCTTGTGCCATGAAACCGTTCTGATATGTGCGAGACCGGGCTCTACTCAGAGCGCGGCATCTCGGGGATGGATGGATACATTTCGCACCGTCGCCAGCAAGTCTCTGGTTGAATACACTCGCGAGCGATTGTCAAGAGAACTGGCTCTCTCTGGCGCGTGGCCGAGGCGATTGACGAGGGAAACATGTATTTGACCTCAATGCGTTGACACTGGGCTTTGCGCTGCGCTTCGCGACCTACAAGAGACCGAACCTGTTACTGCATGACCCAGAACGATTGCTTCGTCTATTGAGCAATCTGCAGTGTCCAGTGCAAACTCATCATCGCCGGAAAGGGGCATCCGGCGGCCCGAGCCCCGCCCCCATGTGATCTTCCTCAGTGACTATGAAATGCATTTGTACCGAGCGCCTGGGGGTGCAGGGCGGGGATGTCTGGATCAACACACCGCGCCGGCCTGGGAGGCTTGCGGGACGAGCGGCATGAAAGTGCTCGTCAACGGAGGCGCGTGGACGGCCCGTATCAACCTGAGGACGGCCATCGTTTCAACTTCAACAAGTTCCTAGATCCCTCCGCCACGACGATCTCGAGGTGCCCACCTGGGAGTCCGGCTCGGCTCGAGGATACGATCCATCCTAGAGCAACTGCCGGACTCTCTTTTCCTTCTAGTGCGTGACAACCGTAATGCCAACAGAAACGAATGTAGCATTGTACGACACGAGCATTGAGGCTCAACATGAGTTTACAGCGCGTTAGATATTCAGCGGCACCGAAACCTTGGCGGAAGGGCGCACGTCGGCGGTGGTTGCGCACGTAGGCGTCTCTAACCAGTTGGAACTGGATCTGTGCGCGAGAGGTCGTTTTCGATCATGCCCATACCACACTTAACCTAAGAGGGGCGAGGTGAGCAAAGAGGAAAAGCCGGTCACGGCAAACGAGGAGAATAAAATGGAAACCGAAGTAAACGCAAAATATCAACAGTCTGGTCAACCTCCAATCTTTATGCTTGTCGAAGGGGATGATTTTTCTAGACACCTACAGGAACTCTCCGAGGCCATCGCCCACCGTGCATATGAACTATTCGAGGGTGAGGGATATAGAGATGGCCACGACCTTGAGGATTGGTACCGTGCAGAATCTCAGCTCCTGCAGCCAGTGCCAGTGGAGTTCGAGGAAACAGACCACAGCCTTACTGTTCGGGCCGACATCCCGGGCTTTACAGACAGAGAGGTCGAGGTTCGCGTGGGATCACATCGTCTCGTCATCAGCGGCAAGAAGGAACATATTTTTGACCACAGAAGCAGAGACGTTCGACCAATTGAGATCTGCCGCAGTCTCGATCTGGCAGCCGAAGTAGATCCCAACAAAGTGGCCGCCACGTTCAGGAAGGGAAGACTCGAAGTCACACTACCCAAAGTTGCCGCGGAAAGGAAAGACCGAACCGCGGTCAAGGCTGCGTAAGGACTCGGAGAGGTTGGGAGGAAAGACGTTCTGGGACTGACGTTGCAGTGTGTGTTAACTGGATACCCGCTCAAGTCAGCAGGTGCATCAGTTAAGAAAGAATGCGTGTGAGCTACCTGTTGCAGGAATAGAACTTTTTGTGGGGGACGAGAGCGCGTGGAGTACGACTGCATTGTAGATCGCGAGGGGATGGGATGCGTCCGAAATCCGTCACCCGCTCGGTTCTGTTCGTGAGAGGTGGATTCGATGGCGGGCAAACAAGGTGCTCCGGAAGATGTACGCATGGTGTGGCGGATGTTGACGCTTGGAACCAATACACATGGGGCAGTACCGTAATAGACATCCAATGCTGCAAGAATCGGAGAGGCTTGCGGAACGCAAGTCTTCGGCGAGAGGTACCGCGGTTCCAACCGAAGACCGATCTGCAGCAAGAGCGCAATGCGGGAGCACATCTGAACCCAGGCTTTGCTGTGCGAGGGACACGGTCTCATGCAGCTCTGCTCAACAACGAACAGGGCGGAGCGGCGCGGGAGAGAATCCAAGGCTCGTTCCAACGAGCGTGGCCCTTCCCGTTAGGTGTGTCCAGAGTTTTGTGTAAACGACCGAGTGTTGTTTTCGGGGATGGGGCGCTGGGGAAGGGGGCATTTCCCCTTCCCCAGCCCATCTCTGTAGAAGCGGGATGCGCGTTCATTGCGTAACTCTCTCCAGGGCCGGCATCCGTTCCGGCCACAGAATCGTGAAGTGGTTCAGGGCTTCCCGCCAATGATGGATCGGCATGGTCCACTTCTTCGCGGCTTGGCGAAGCGCGAGAAACAGCAACTTCAGCGCCGCGTCTTCGTTGGGGAATCCGCCCCGGGTTTTGATGATCTTGCGCAACGACCGATTCAGCGATTCCACACTGTTAGTGGTGTAGATCGCTTTGCGGATGTCGGCCGGGTAATTGAAAAACGGCGTGATGCGCGCCCAGTTCCGCCGCCATACCTGGCTCACGCTGGGATAGGCTTTCCACTTGCCATCCAACTGCGCCAGGTGTTGTTCGGCCTCGGCCACCGTGCCCGCGCGGTAGATCAACTGCAGATCCGCCGCCACCGGCTTGCGTGCTTTCCAAGGCACATAGTTGAGCGAGGCTCGCACCAGATGCACGATGCAGAGCTGCACTTCGGTGCGCGGATACACCGCTTCGATCGCTTCCGGAAATCCTTTCAGCCCATCCACGCAGGCGATGAAGATGTCCTTCACACCCCGGTTCTGCAACTCCGTCAGCACCTGCAGCCAGAACTTCGCTCCTTCCGTCTGCGCCACCCACAGCCCCAGCACTTCCTTCTGGCCCTCCAGGTTGACGCCCAACACCACGTAGATCGCCTTGTTCTGGATGTGGCCCTCGTCGCGCACTTTCACCATCAGCGCGTCTAGGTACACGATCGGATACAGCTCTTCCAGCGGCCGGTTCTGCCACAGCTTCACTTCCTCGATCACCGCATCGGTCACGTTGGAGATCAGGGTCGGAGAGACCTCAATCCCGTACATCTCCTGCAGGTGGCCCTGGATCTCCCGCGTCGTCATCCCCCGTGCGTACATCGAGATGATCTTGTCGTCGAAGCCAGTCCAGCGGGTCTGCCCCTTGGCCACGATCTTGGGATCGAACGTGGCCTTGCGGTCGCGCGGAGTTTCTAACTCCAACTCGCCGAAGTCGCCCTTCAGAGTTTTTTGGCTTTTCCCGTTGCGCGAGTTGCCCCGGTGGTGGCCCGCCGGGTCGTGCTTTTCGTAGCCCAGATGATCGGTCATCTCGGCCGCCAGCGCTCGTTCCAGAATGGCTTTGGTCAGCTCTTTGAGCAGTCCGTTCTCCCCGATGATATCCTCGGGCTTCTTGTAGTCGGTCAGCAGTTGATCGATCAGCTTCTTGTCGATGGCCATGGGGTCTCCTATTTTCTTCCTCCCATGGTCGTTTACACAGTTCTATTTACACCCTCTTCCCGTTAACGAGTAGAGAATGCAGTGCAACTCGATCTCGACTTCAGACCCTGCTTTTAACCTGGTCTCTCCGTCACCGCCTTGCCCCCCGGACCTGGCAAAGGCGATTTTGCGCCACCGCAATCCTCTCCCTTGAGTAACGCATCAAGACTCACGTACGCGTATATTGTGGGCGCGTGGTTCTGCATCAGCCCTCCGGTGTCCGCCGTCGGACCATAGTTGCTATGCAGATCGCGACCTAACATACGGAGCATCGCCATTTGCTGGCCTCGATGATGGGAAGTATGCGTCAAGCGGCGGGTCATCACCCACGCTCTGGAGCGTTGCACATCGAAGAACCTCGTGGGCTCTTCCCACCAGTGCTCATCCTTTTCCTGGAGTACCGCGAGTCGCTTGCCGCTGTGTTCTGCGTAGCGTTGTATGAACCCGATGCGGGTTTCCTCTTCAGGGAGAGGAGGTGCACCGACTTCGATGCCCAGCATGTTGCGAAACCACAAGTCCTCGCTCACGCATTGATGCACCATCTGCTCGTGCACGCTGCGGCCGCGCGGATCGCTCTGCCGTGGCCGTACTGCAAGGTCCTCGTCCGTAAACTCGCTCCACACGCTCAGGACCTTCACTCGTTCCGTCTCGTAAGTCTCGATCAAAAAATCGTATTTCATCGCACCACCCTTCCTGGGCAGGAGGAAAACACTGTCTTAAGCAGGCACGACAATTGCGGGCATGTGAACCTTCTCCGACGTCATATAACTCATTACCTCGAAAGGGCTTTCTGCTAAGGGAGCAGATAGCGAAAATCGAGATAGACCATGCTCGCATGAGCGTTCTTGGGCGCGCCGGGCGCCACGAACCAAGGACTCCGAGTGAGGTAGGAGTACTGGGTGAGAATCTGCAACCCTCCGTAGTTTTCGTGTTTCCAGAGCGTGCGGATATATCCGAGTGTTGGTTCCTGCACGGCTCGATTGGCGCTGGAAGACGAGCCCGCAAAACCGAATCCAACTTGCTTGCTGGTAGCCGGGTCGACAGTGACATTCCGCTGGAAGTAACCAACACCGTAATAGCTGTACAGCATATCCCGTGCTGTCGCTTGCCATTCAAAGCCTCCTATGGCGGAGCCGGAATGCACGAGAGACGCTGTGCCGTCGCCTCGGATAACTAGATCAGGACCCAGGCCGAAGATGTAACGGCCGCCACCATCGCTCCAGAAAGAGTTCGCGATAACGTGAAAGTTCTTGAACATTTCAAGATTGAGATTCACGGACCCGCCTCCGCCGGTGGTCATCGATGTCGACCCTGATAGAGGGTTGAACACTTTGAAGGAACGCACCAACCCGACTGCTTCGATATGCATATGCCGGTCGCCAAGATGTCCGTCGAAGGCAACCTTGGGAAGGAAGTCGGGATGAGCGTTAGGAGTACTGGTGAGGGTTCCATTGTCCAACTGACCGGAGTAAGAAGTTGTCAGAGCGCTGGGCAGTACAACCGCGCCGCCGATGAACTGTTCGGGGTTCTCGATGGCGAACCCGAGCGCCCACTTTTTATTCTTTCCAGCACAGTGGGATCCGAAGCTTGGAATTCACGTGACTTGAAGTCGCGGC